>ENA-OQKA01000002-OQKA01000002.1-human-gut-metagenome-genome-assembly--contig:-NODE-2-length-99109-cov-6.990766_pt1 | contig 99109 bp, 80 predicted proteins | sample MGYA00242644_ERZ504789 | MGnify/ENA primary metagenome ERZ504789 (study PRJEB26092, sample SAMD00036423) | human gut metagenome | host: Homo sapiens | study: EMG produced TPA metagenomics assembly of the...
CCTGTACGTCACCGCCGGCACCAAGGTCACCATCTACGACAAGGCCAAGGTCGCCGCCGGCGAACCGCTCGAAACCGTCAAGGGCGCCGAACTGTCCGGCAAGGACAACATCCTGTTCATCCGCAACTCCGTGTCCGGCCGCATCGAGGCGCGCTACCGCAAGACCGGCATCGAGCTCAACGAGAAACTCCACAAGAACTGAAAACGGAATGGCGGAGAGCGTCATCCGCGCTCTCCGCAAGAGGAAACTCGTGAAAATCACACTGATCACCGTCGGCAAGGTCAAAGAGAAGTATCTGCGCGACGCCATCGCGGAATATTCGAAACGACTGGGCCGGTATTGCAAGCTCGACATCGTCGAAGTGGCCGACGAGAAGACACCGGAGCACGCCAGCGACGGACTCGAACGGCAGATCAAGGCCAAAGAGGGCGAACGCATCGCCAAACATATTCGTGACGATGCGTTCGTCATCGCCCTCGCCATCGAAGGCAAGCAGCTCACCAGCGAACAGCTCGCCGCGAAAATCAACGACCTCGGACTCCACGGCACCAGCCATATCCAGCTCATCATCGGCGGCTCATTGGGACTCGACCCCGCGATCCTCAAACGAGCCGACTACCTGCTGAGCTTTTCCAAAATGACGTTCCCGCACCAGCTGATGCGGGTGATTCTGCTGGAGCAGATCTATCGCGCATACAAAATCAACGCCGGAGAACCTTACCACAAGTGATTTTCGAGGCGTTTCGCAAGAAACGCTAAGTAGGGGCGAGCCGGTATAGTGGCGCGTATGAGTGACTACAGGGACGAACGCGAGCAGCGAGAACGCCGTCGCCGCACCATGGTGCGCACGGTGTGCATCGTCATCGCCGCGGCGATGCTGCTGAGTCTGGTCATTCCTGCGATCTACGCGGGGCTTTGACGCCTTCGGGCCCGTATGATCCGAAACGGGCCCCGGTTTCCCGTATGCGTGCGGACAGGTTCGCGGTCCGTCCATGTGGGAAATGGATGTGGGCACGTGGAAAAACCTTATGGATTGTGCGGGAGCCGTGGACGGCTCCATGTCAGAATAGTCAGGAACGTAATAGAAATGTATGGTGTAAACGATGGCAGAATTTGATTACTCCGAGGCGATCAGCGAAGCGCGCGCCAAATACGAGTCCATTTCCAAGGCCCTCGACGTCGATCGACTGACCGCCGAGGCCAAGGACCTTGAAGTGAAAGCGGCCGAACCCGGATTGTGGGACGATCCGGAAAACGCACAGAAAGTGACCAGCAAGCTGTCCGCGGTGCAGTCGCAGCTCAAGCGTCTGGCATCCGCCGACCAGCGCATCGAGGACGTGGAGACCCTGGTCGAGCTTGGCCAGGAGGAAGAGGACGCCGACACGTTGGCCGAGGCGAAGGCCGAAGTCGAAAGCATCCAAAAGGATCTCGACGATATGGAGATCCAGACGCTGCTTGACGGCGAATACGACGAACGTTCCGCCGTGGTGACGATCCGTTCCGGCGCCGGCGGCGTGGATGCGGCCGATTTCGCGCAGATGCTGCTGCGCATGTACCTGCGTTGGGCGGAACGCAACGGATACAAGGCCAAGGTCATGGACACCTCCTACGCGGAAGAAGCCGGCATCAAGTCGGCCACGTTCCAGGTGGACGCCCCGTACGCATACGGGCGACTGAGCGTGGAGGGTGGCACCCACCGTCTGGTGCGTATCTCCCCGTTCGACAACCAGGGCCGCCGTCAGACCAGCTTCGCCGCCGTGGAAGTGGTTCCGCTGGTCGAAGCGACCGATCACATCGACGTGCCGGATTCCGAAATCCGCGTCGACACCTACTGCTCGTCCGGTCCTGGCGGACAGGGCGTGAACACCACGTATTCCGCGGTGCGCATCACCCACATCCCGACCGGCATCGTGGTGACCATGCAGGACGAACGCTCTCAGATTCAGAACCGTGCCGCCGCCATGGCCGTGCTGCAGTCCCGACTGCTGGTGCTGCGCCACGAGGAGGAAGCCAAGAAGAAGAAGGAGCTCGCCGGAGACATCAAGGCCAGCTGGGGCGACCAGATGCGCTCGTATGTGCTGCATCCGTACCAGATGGTCAAGGACCTGCGCACGGGGTATGAGACCTCGCAGACCCAGGCTGTCTTCGACGGCGACATCGACGAGTTCATCGAAGCCGGCATCCGCTGGCGTCACGAACAGCGTCGCGCGGCAGCCGAGGAACAAGAAGCCTAAGCGATAGGCGGAGGGAAAACACGATGGCGCTGATCTCGCTTGAACATGTGAGCAAAGTCTATCCAAAGGGCACGCGTCCCGCATTGGATGACATCAGTCTTGACATCGATCGAGGTGATTTCGTCTTTCTTGTGGGCGCGTCCGGTTCCGGCAAGACCACCTTGCTGAGCCTGCTGCTTCGCGAGGAGGAAGCCACGGATGGCGAGATCCGCGTCGCCGGCAACGATCTGCGACGCCTGTCCGCACGGCAGGTGCCGCATTATCGCCGGCAGATCGGCTTTATCTTCCAGGATTACAAGCTGCTCAACAACAAGACGGTATGGGAGAACGTCGCCTTCGCACTTGAAGTGATCGGCACAAGCCGTTCCACCATCAAATCGCTGGTGCCCAAAGTACTGCAGACGGTGGGGCTCACGGGCAAGGAAAACAACTACCCCCATGAGCTGTCCGGCGGCGAAGCGCAACGCGTCGCCATCGCAAGGGCGTATGTGAACCATCCTCAGATCCTGCTCGCCGACGAGCCTACGGGCAACCTCGACCCGACCACGTCGCTGGGCATCATGGAAGTGTTGGACGCCATCAACCGTACCGGCACCACCATCGTCATGGCCACGCACAACGAGGAGATCGTCAACTCCATGCGCAAACGCGTGGTCGAATTGCACACCGGCAAGATCGTGCGCGACGAGCAGCAGGGATCCTACGATTCCGCGCTGTATTTCCCGGACGCCGAAGTCGAGTCGAAATCGCACCAGGCATTGGGCACTTCCGACCCGAACGCGAAATACCGTCGACAGAACGCCATCGATTCAACGAACGCTCCTGACGACACCGTCGACGTGGAAGGCGCGACGCGCGCCGAAACCGCGATGAACGCCGTGGATGTGGTCGCCGCTGCCGTCCATGACGGACAGGGGAACGACGGCATCGCCCGTCTTGCCAAATCCGTGCATTCCGGACGCACCGGCCGTTACGGCGAGGCCTTCGCGTCAGTGGAGACCACCTTGACCTGGGGCAAGGGACTGAGCCTCGAACAGATGGCCGACCAGGAACAGGCCGAGCAAACCGAACGGAACGAACAGGCCAAGACCTCCGCTGAAAATGATGCCTCCGAGACTGGTGCCGACGAAGCATCGGCGCTGTCCGCTTCGCCTGCACCGCCCGTTCCACCGACCCAAACCGAGCCTCCGACACCGCCCGAACCGCCCGTCCCGCCGGCACCGTCCGATGAAAACCCTGAGGACACCAAGGAGCACGACTGATGCGTTTTCGTTTCATCCTTTCCGAAACATGGAACAGCCTCAAGCGCAATGTTTCAATGATCATCTCCGTCATGCTGGTCACATTCATCTCCTTCCTGTTCATCGGCGTATCCGGCCTGATGCAGGCACAGATCACCGCCGCGAAGGGCGAATGGTACGACAAGGTCGAAGTGGTCGTATGGCTGTGCCCGGACGGTGCCAGCCAGGCGGCGTCCTGCTCGTCGGGCAAGGCGCCTTCCAACCAGGAGATCGTCGATCTGGAGAACGTGATCAACGAGGAAGCCGGCAACATCGTCTCCAAAATCACATATGTGAGCCGTGAGGACTTCTACAAGAACACCTTCCTCAAGCAGTATCCGAACGGCGAATACCAAGGACGCGTGCTCACCGCCGCCGACATGCAGGGGTCGCTGCGTCTGAAACTGAAGGACCCGACCAAATACCAAGTGGTATCCGAAGTGTTGAGCGGCCGCACCGGTGTCGAGGAAGTGCAGGATCAACGCAAGATCTTCGACCCGGTCTTCTCGGTGCTGAACCGTGCGACGGCGGTCACCGTGGCGCTCGCCGGCGTGATGATCCTGGTGGCCATCATGCTGACCGGCACGACGATTCGCATGAGTGCCGCCTCGCGTAAGAACGAGACCGAGATCATGCGACTGGTGGGAGCCTCGAACTGGACCATCCGCCTGCCGTTCGTGTTGGAAGGCGTGTTCGCGTCGCTGATTGGTTCGCTGCTCGCCTGCGGAACGTTGAGCGCCATGGTGAAGCTGTTCATCACGGATTGGCTGTCGAAGAGCGTGCAGTGGATGCCTCTGATCAACCAGAAGACGGTATGGCTGCTTGCACCGGCCCTTGTGGTGGGAGCCGTCGTGCTGTCGATCGTCGCGTCCAGCATCTCGCTGAGGAAGTACCTGAAGGCATAAACCGGCGGAGTGCTGAACGAGATGTTCAGCATATTTGAAGTTTGCTGGATACAATGTCGAAATAGGTGGATTTCGGGAAGGGAATACATGTCTAGGAAAATGACGAGACAGGTGCGGCCCATCGTTGGACTGATGCTTGCTTCGGCTATGTTCTGCGCCGGCGGCGTCGCGGTCGTCGCCGCGCCGGCTCCGCAGGCGCATGCCGTGAGCATGTCGGAATACCAGGCGAAGGTGTCGAACCACGCCAAGCTGAAGTCGCAGCTTGTCGGCGTGAGCAGCGATCTCGCCGACACGATTCTGCAGTTGGCCGATTTGAACGACAACCAGATTCCTGCGGCGGTCGAGGCCGCGGAATCTGCCCAGCAGGCGGCAGAACAGGCGCAGAGCCTGGCGGAAGCGACCACGCAGCGGTTGCAAGCGGCCCAGCAGGACAAGGCGAACCTTGAGGAGCAGATCAAACAGACCGGCTCCGACTATGATGACGCCAAGGCCGCCGTCGCGCAGCTCGCCCGCGAAAGCTTCCACGGCTCCAGTACGTCGGATGTGCTGGATTTTGTCACCGATTCGACGACCGCCGACGATTTCGTCAACAAGATGCAGTCGCAGGCCGCGGTCACGCGAAGCGAATCCAACGCGGCAACCGACGCGGCGAACGAGCTGAACACGTCGATGAACCGTAAGGACCGTTTGGGCGCCATCGAACAGAAGATCACCCAGCTCAAGGAGCAGGCCGACCAGCAGGCGGCAAGCGCCCAGCAGGCGGCAAGCGAGGCCAGCGCCAAGCAGACCGCCCTGCAGAAGCTGCGTGACGAGGGCACGGTGAAACGTGAGAAGCTCGAATCGCAGAAGAGCCAGCTGACAACGCAGAGCGCCAAGGAAGCGGCGGACATCGTCGCCATGAAATCGCAGATCGATTCATGGAACAACCAGTACAACAATTCCAACAACGCCGCTGTCAACCCCAATAACAACCAGCAGCAGTCGCGTCCGAACAACAACACGAACTACAATCCCGCTCCCGCGCCTGCACCTGCGCCGGCTCCGACACCCAATAACAACAATTCCGGCGGCGCCGGCGGCATGAACTATGCGGTGCCCGGCAATTGCCCGGCCGGTTCCGGATACTGCTACGGACACAACACCGGCAACACGGTCGGCGGTGCCGCGTATCCGTCCCGCCAGTGCACGCTGTGGGCATACCTGAGGCGTTCCCAGCTGAGCCTTCCGGTCGGCTCCTACATGGGCAACGGCGCCGATTGGGCCAATACCGCTCGTGGACTCGGATACCTGGTGAACAACACCCCGCATGTCGGCGCGGCGATGGTGTTCGCGCGCGGCCAAAGCGTAGGCGGACATTGGACCGCCGACTGGCAGTACGGCCACGTGGCCGTCGTGGAACGCGTGAACGCCGACGGTTCGGTCCTGATCTCCGAAGGCGGCACCGGCTTCGCGACGTTCCCGGCTTGGGAAACGATCTCCAACGCCGGAGCCTACCAGTACGTCCACTACTGACGGTTCCGTTCCAGACATGAAACCACGGCAAGCGCGCCGTCCGCATCGTCGGGCGACGCGCTTTCGTGATATGGTCGACGGAGTCGCGTTGCATACACTGATCGAAAGAACCGGGAAGGAGGTCCGACATGGCCAAGGAACAGGGAACCAAACCGATCGCGCAGAACAAGAAGGCGCGTCACGACTACGCCATCGAAGACAAGTATGAGGCCGGTCTCGTGTTGACCGGCACCGAAGTGAAGTCGCTTCGTGAAGGACGGGCGTCGCTGGCCGAATCGTTCATCACCATCGACCGTCGTGGGGAGATGTGGCTTGAGGGAGCCAACATTCCCGAATATCTCAACGGCACGTGGAACAACCACGCACCCAAACGCAAGCGCAAGCTGCTGCTGCATGCGGCGCAGATCGACAAGCTGGCCCGCCAAACCCAGGCCAAGGGATTCACCATCATTCCGCTGAGCCTGTATTTCAAAGACGGCCGCGTCAAGGTCGAGATCGCGCTCGCCCGAGGCAAGAAGGAATTCGACAAGCGCCAGTCGCTTCGCGAGGAGCAGGACAAGCGTGAGGCGCTGCGAGCCATGCGATACGCCAACAAGCAGGTGCGATAAATCGGAAAAATTCCGGTTTCACATAGTGAAAGAACGCCGATTCAGGAAAATTTTTGTAACACACCCTCTTTACGCTAGGATACGGTTCGGCTGAACAGGCCGATATGAATCCATAGGAGAGGGAACATGCAAGCAGGAAAAGCCCTGAAAACCGCCGCCGCGTTCATGTTGAGCGTGGCCATGCTCGCCACCGGCGCGGCATGCGGCACCAGCGACGACAGCGACGCCTCGGCGTCGAAATCCAGTTCGAAGTCCAGCGAATTGACCGGTTACGATGTTTCCGGCGTGAAGAAGGACGACGCGATCGCCAAAATGCTGCCGGATTATGTGACCAAGGACGGCAAGCTCACCATCGGCATGGATACGTCGTACGCGCCGGCCGAGTTCCTGGCCGCGGACGGCAAGACGCCGGTCGGCTTCGACGTGGACATCGCCAAGGCGCTGGCCGGAGTGTTCGGTCTTGAGGCCGATCCGGAAACCGCGAACTTCGATTCGATTATTCCGGCCGTCGGCGCCAAGTACGACATCGGCATCTCGTCGTTCACCGTCACCAAGGAACGCCTCGAGGCGGTCGACTTCGTCAGCCACTTCAACGCCGGCTCCGCATGGGCCGTGAAGAAGGGCAACCCGAACAAGGTCGACACGTCCGATCTGTGCGGCAAGAAGGTGGCCGTGCAGACCGCCACCATGCAGGAGACCGCCGCCAACAAGATGGCCAAGCAATGCAAGGCAGACGGCAAGGCGGAGATGGACGTCATCTCCAGCAAGCTGCAGACCGATGTGACCACCAACGTCGTCACCGGCAAGGCCGACGTGTTCTACGCCGATTCGCCGGTCGCCGGCTACGCGATCGCGCAGACCGACGGCGAACTCGAAACGCTTGGCAAGACCGAAGGCATCGCCCCGGAAGGCATCGTCGTCAAGAAGGGCGACCAGCAGATGGACGAGGCCCTGCAGAAGGCCCTGCAGAAGCTCATCGACGACGGCACCTACATGAAGATCCTCAAGTACTGGGGTGTTCAGGACGGTGCCATCAGCAAGCCGGAGATCAACACCCCCGGCACCAACGAGTGAATGTTTCGGAACTTTTGCGTCCGTTAATACGCTCGTAGCAATCCGCTCTTAGGTTATGCCATAGCCACGTTTGGCTGGTTGATTTGGCTGGATTGAAGAGAGGACTTGCCATGATGAGGAACCTGAAAGGTTGGGCGGCGCTCGCGTTGAGCGCGGCGATGGTCGTCTCGATGGGAGCCTGCGGAACCTCCGACAAAACGGATTCCCAAGCTTCCGACGATTCGAATTCGTCGTCGACCACCGGTTACGACGTGTCCGGCGTGAAGAAGGACGAGAAGATCGCCAAGATGCTGCCGTCCTCCGTCACCAAGGACGGCAAGCTGACCGTCGGCATGGATACGTCGTACGCGCCGGCCGAGTTCCTGGCCGCGGACGGCAAGACGCCGGTCGGCTTCGACGTGGACATCGTCAAGGCGTTGGCGAAAACGTTCGGCCTCGAGGCGGATCCGCAGACGTCGAATTTCGATTCGATCATTCCATCAATCGGTTCGAAGTACGATATCGGCGTCTCGTCGTTCACCATTACCCCGGAACGCATGAAGGCCGTCGACTTCGTCAGCATGTTCAAGGCCGGTTCCACGTGGGTGGTCAAGAAGGGCAACCCAGGCAAGATCGACACGTCCGACCTGTGCGGATTGAAGATCGCGGTGCAGACCGGCACCACACAGGAGGAGGAAGTCAACAAGGGCGCCGAACAGTGCAAGGCGGACAACAAGCTTGACATCCAGATCCTGTCCAACAAGCTGCAGACCGATGTGACCACCAACGTCGTCACCGGCAAGGCCGACGTGTTCTACGCCGATTCGCCGGTCGCGGGTTATGCGATCTCCCAGACCGACGACCAGCTTGAGGCCCTCGGTGAGGACGTCGGCGTGACCAAGGAGGCCGTGGCCATCAAGAAGGGTGATTCCGACACGGCCAAGGCGGTGCAGGCGGCCATGCAGAAGCTGATGGATGACGGCACGTACATGAAGATCCTCAAGCATTGGGGCGTCGAATCCGGCGCCGTCGACAAGGCCGAGATCAACCCGACCGATTTGGGCTGATCGGCGCACTGACGCTGCGGGCGTAGGGGCATCGGACGTATATAGATCGATGCCCCTACGCTTTTTGCCGATTAACGTCGGCGTAGCATTGCGGTTTTATCGTGTGCCTTTGGAATACTGGACGTCTGATTGGCAAATGGACGATTACCGTTCAGTGGATGGGAAGAGAACAGAAGGAGAACCCACTATGTCGTTGAAATTCAAATCGTTTGCCGCTCTCGCGCTGAGCGCGGCCATGATGTTCTCCGTTGCCGCATGCGGCACCACGGATTCCGGTGACGCCAAAAGCGACTCGAAGGCGAAGAACACCACCGTTGGTTACGATGTGAGCACCATCAAGAAGGATGACGAGCTGGCCAAGCTGGCCGCCTCTGCGAAGACCGTCAAGGACGGCGAGCTGTCCGTCGGCATGGAACTGTCCTATGCTCCGGCCGAATTCTACGCCGAAGACGGCAAGACCCCGGTCGGCTACGATGTGGACATGTCCAAGGCCATCGCCCAGACGCTGGGCCTGAAGCCGAAGATCGTCTCCTCCATGTTCGACACCATCGTCCCGTCCATCGGCTCCAAGTACGATCTGGGCATCACCGCCATGACCATCACCGAAGAGCGTCTGCAGTCCGTCGACTTCGTGAGCTACTACCGCGCCGGCTCCACGTGGGCCGTGCAGAAGGGCAACCCGAAGAAGCTCGACACCTCCGACATGTGCGGCGCGAAGATCGCAGTGCAGACCGGCACCGTCCAGGAGGACGAGGCCAACAAGATCGCCAAGGGCTGCAAGGCCGACAAGAAGGCCGAAGTGATGTCCTACAAGCGTCAGGCCGAAGCCGCCACCGCAGTGGCCACCGGTAAGGCCGACGTGTTCTACGCCGATTCGCCGGTCGCCGGCTACGCGATCTCCCAGACCGACGGCCAGCTTGAGGCGCTCGGCGACGTTGAAGGCGTGGCCAAGCAGGGCATCGCCATCAAGAAGGGCGACCAGCAGCTCGACGAGGCCGTGCAGAAGGCCGTGCAGAAGCTGATGGATGACGGCACGTACATGAAGATCCTCAAGCATTGGGGCGTCGAGTCCGGCGCTCTCGACAAGGCTGAGATCAATCCGACCGACCTCAACTGATCTCATCAGATAGATAGAAAAAGGAAACAGCATCATGGCGAAGAAACAAGTCGACGGCGACGGCCTCGATATTCCCAATCGCATTAAAGCCTTGCCTGTCAAGCGTACGGGTCCGATCGTGGCGGCCATCATCGTCGCGCTCTTCGCCGCGATGCTGGTGCAGGCTTTGGTCACCAATCCGCGTTTCGAATGGAATGTGGTCTGGAAATACCTGTTCAACGAGAACGTACTGGAAGGCATCAAGTACACGCTGCTGCTGACAGTCATCTCGATGGTCATCGCCATCATTCTGGCGGTCATTCTGGCGGTCATGCGCAAATCCATCAACCCGGTGCTGCGCGGCGTGAGCTGGTTCTACATCTGGTTCTTCCGTGGAACCCCTGTGTACACGCAGCTGGTCTTCTGGGGTCTGTTCGCGGTGCTGGTGCCGCGTATCGGCGTGGGCATCCCGTTCACCTCAATCGAATTCTGGAGCATTGACTCCCAGTCTGTCATCACCGCGTTCAACGCCGCGTGGCTGGGCTTGGCCCTGAACGAAGCCGCCTACCTGGCCGAAATCGTGCGCGCCGGCCTCGAGGCCGTCGATCCGGGGCAGACGGAAGCCGCAAAGGCCCTCGGCATGAAGCGCACGCTCATCATGCGTCGCATCGTGCTGCCGCAGGCCATGCGCATCATCATCCCGCCGACCGGCAACGAGTTCATCGGCATGCTGAAGACCACGTCGCTTGTCAACGCCGTGCCGTTCACGCTGGAACTGCAGTTCGCCACCACGGCGATCGCGACCCGTCTGTACAAGCCGATTCCGCTGCTGATCGTGGCCTGCATCTGGTATCTGGTCATCACCTCCATCCTGATGGTCATCCAGTCGCGACTTGAAAAGCACTTCGGCAAGGGCTTCGACGCCCGTCCCGCCGGAGCCCGCGGCAAGCGCACGCCGCTGCCGGGCAAGACCTTCGGCGAACCCAAGGATGACGTCGACAAGCAGAACGAAGCCACGTTCGCGGGAATGACCGCGTGAGGGGAATGACCATGAGCGAAATCACAACCAACGAAATCGTTCCCGCCGTCAAGGCGACCCAGGTGCACAAGGCCTTCGGCAACCTGCACGTGCTCAAAGGCATCGACATGACCGTCATGCCCGGCACCGTCACCGTGATTCTCGGACCGTCCGGTTCCGGCAAATCCACGTTCCTGCGTCTGATCAACCAGCTGGAAACCCTGACCGGCGGCGAAATCGACGTCGACGGCGAAATGATCGGCTACAAGTACGTCGACAAGGGCGGCGAACGTGTGCTGCAGACCCTGAACGACAAGGAAGTGGCCGAACAGCGTTCCAAACTCGGCATGGTGTTCCAGCGCTTCAACCTGTTCCCGCACATGACGGCTCTTGAAAACGTCATGGAGGCTCCGGTCCACGTCAAGCACATGGACAAGAAGGAAGCCCGCGAACTCGCCATTCAGGAGCTGAACCGCGTCGGCATGGGGGAGCGTCTCGACTACTATCCGGCACAGCTGTCCGGCGGCCAGCAGCAGCGCGTGGCCATCGCCCGCGCGCTTGCCATGAAGCCGGAGATCATGCTGTTTGACGAGCCGACATCCGCGCTTGATCCGGAACTGGTCGGCGAAGTGCTCAACGTCATGCTCGACCTCGCCAAGGAAGGCATGACCATGGTGGTCGTCACCCATGAGATCGGCTTCGCGCGCGAGGTCGCCGACCAGATCGTCTTCATGGACGGTGGCGTGGTCGTCGAACAGGGCGGACCGGAGATCATCGACCATCCGAAGGAGTCGAGGTTTAAGGACTTCTTGCAGCACGTCCTGTAGCAAGTAAGGCTGTCGTACTGCCGTAAATTCCCAATCCACTGACGTCAAGCGTCCGCAGACGTCCGGTGGGTTGGGTTTTCTTTTTGCTGCCGACGATGGGCGCGTTGCGTGCGCCACTGGTTCGCACGATTTCCCTGGGGGAGTGGGATTTCGCATATATGGCAAAGATTTGTAAGGACGCGCGGCTTGGTTTCATGATTGACATCCTTACCCGATAGGCTAAGGAGCTATGTGTGGAATCGTAGGATATGCAGGAAATGTTCGGACCGCGTGCGGCAAACCCTTGGAGGTCTGCCTCCAGGGTCTTCAGCGATTGGAATACCGTGGATATGATTCGGCCGGCGTGGCGTTGACCGCGCCTGGCATGGAGCGTGTGGCCGTCCGTAAGAAGGCCGGACGTCTGGCCAACCTGGTGCAGGACATCGAACGTGATCCGATGCCGGACGCCACCGTGGGCATCGGCCATACGCGTTGGGCTACGAACGGCGTGCCGAACGACACTAACGCGCATCCGCACACGTCGCGTGACGGCAAGGTCGCCATCATCCACAACGGCATCATCGAAAACGCTTCCCAGCTTCGTCTCGACCTGCAGACGGAGGGCTATCGTTTCGTCTCCGAAACCGATACCGAGGTCGCGGCGAAACTGCTGGGCAAAATCAGCGACAAGATCATCGAGGAAACCGGTAAGCCTGACCTGTTCAAGGCCATCCGCCGTCTGGCCCGCATGCTGGAAGGCGCGTTCACCATTCTCGCCACGGACGTGCGACAGCCGGACATCGTGGTTGGCGCCCGTCACGATTCGCCGCTCGTGGTGGGCCTCGGCGACGGGGAGAACTTCCTTGGCTCCGACGTTGCCGCGTTCGTGGCCTACACCAAGCGTGCCATGGAGATCGACCAGGACCAGGCCGTGATGGTCTCCGCCGACAAGGTGGTCGTCTCCGACTTCATGGGCAACATCGTGGAACATCCGAAGACCTACACCGTGGATTGGGATGCCTCGGCTGCCGAAAAAGGCGGCTGGGACTCCTTCATGGACAAGGAGATCCACGAGGATCCGGCGGCCGTGCAGCGCACCCTGCTGGGACGCCTCGACAAGGATGGCAACATCAACCTTGATGAGATCCGCATAGACGAGCATGAGGTCAAGGCCATTGACAAGATCATCGTCATCGCCTGCGGCACCGCCGCATACGCGGGCATGGTGGCCAAGTACGCCATCGAGCATTGGGTGCGCATCCCCGTGGAGGTGGAGCTCGCGCACGAATTCCGCTACCGTGATCCGATACTCACGCCCCGCACACTGGTGGTGGCCATCTCCCAGTCCGGCGAGACCATGGACACGCTGATGGCGTTGCGTCACGCCCGTGAGCAGGGTTCCAAGGTGCTGGCCATCTGCAACACGCAGGGCGCATCCATTCCGCGCGAATCTGACGCGGTGCTCTACACCCATGCTGGTCCGGAAGTGGCGGTCGCGTCCACGAAGGCGTTCGTGGCGCAGATCACCGCCGCCTACGTGCTCGGCCTGTACCTGGCGCAGGTCAAAGGCGCCATGTACAGGGACGAGATCGCCAAACCCTGGATTCCCTGAAGGACATGCCGCGCAAGATCCAGTGGGTCCTCGACACCCAGACCAAGACCGTGCAGGAGGCCGCCAAGCAGATGGTGGACGCGAAGTCCTTCCTGTTCCTCGGACGTCATGTGGGGTATCCGGTCGCCATGGAAGGCGCGCTGAAGCTCAAGGAGATCGCCTACACCTTCACCGAGGGCTTCGCCGCGGGAGAGCTCAAGCATGGTCCGATCGCGCTGGTCGACGAGGGCGAGCCGGTCGTGTTCATCGTGCCGCCCGCGCGCGGACGCAACGTGCTGCACGCCAAAGTCATCTCCGGTATCGAGGAGGTCAAGGCCCGCGGTGCCTACATCATCGCCGTGGCCGAGGAGAACGATCCGGATGTGGAGCGTTACGCCGACGTGGTGTTCTGGCGTCCCGCCTGTCCGACGCTGATGAGCCCGCTGGTGGACGTGGTGCCGCTGCAGCTGTTCGCCATGGACATGGCCAAGCTTAAGAACTACGACGTGGACAAGCCGCGCAACCTCGCCAAGTCAGTCACCGTTGAGTAACGAACGCAGGCACCGTTACGTGCTCGAGGAACCTCATATTCCCTTCGAATATGAGGTTCTGTACGAGGACGAGAACATCATCGTCATCGACAAGCCGCATTTCCTCGCCACCACGCCACGCGGCATGTGGTATCGCGAAACCGCGCTGGTCCGGTTGTGCGAGCGGTACGACGAGCCGAACATCACGCCGGCGCACCGTTTGGACCGACTGACCGCAGGCGTCGTCGTGTTCGTACGTAATCCGTCTGCGCGAGGCGCGTACCAGATGCTGTTCCAAAATCGCAAAACCGTCAAAACCTACGAATGCCTGGCACCGCTCGCCCCGACGCAGCGGCCGCGATATGGAACGGCGGTGCGCATCGACCGGCACCTGCCGTTTCCGCTGGTACGCAGGTCGCATATCAACAAGGATCGCGGACGATTGCAGGCGTACGAAAGCGCCGACGTGCCCAACGCGGAAACGCTGATCGAACGGAGAAGCGGCATCCGCTTCGTTGCCGGCAGACCGTACGTGAATTACACGCTGCATCCGAAAACCGGCAAGACGCACCAGTTGCGCGTGCATATGAATTCGCTCGGACTGGCGATACTGGGCGACGATTTCTACCCGGACATCGTGCAGCGCGCGTACGACGACTTCTCGCAACCCTTGGAATTGGTGGCGCGCGAACTGCGATTCGATGACCCGCTCAACGGCGAGCCACGTCGATTCGTATCGCACGTGCCGTTGGGCGCGGGCTTATAGAAACCCACGATTTTGGACATTCCCCTATCTCGTCCGACACGCCCGATTATCATGGCGTTCTGTTGACTTGCCGGAGCGTTTCCGGCATCACGAGAGTAAGAGAGAACCATGGGTAAAATCTCGAAAGCCGTCCGCGGCGTCGCCGACATCTACAACGGCGCATCGCTGATCGTCCGTATCATCGCCGGCCTGATCATCGGCACCGTGCTGGCATTGACCATGCCCCACGTGACCTGGATCGGAGAATTCGGCACCCTGTTCGTGTCCGCGTTGAAGGCCGTGGCACCGATTCTGGTGTTCGTACTGGTGGCCAGCGCCCTTGCGCAGGGCACGTCGAAACTCGACCGCCGTTTCGGCACCGTGCTGTTCCTGTACCTGTTCACCACGTTCCTGGCAGCGGTCGTGGCCGTGCTGACCTCCCGTCTATTCCCGCAGACCCTGTCCTTGGGCAAGGCCGCCAAAGCCGACGTGGTGCCGCAAGGCCTTTCCGAAGTCATCCAGACGCTGCTGACCAACATCGTGGCCAATCCGATCCAGGCCATCATCGACGGCAACTACATCTGCATCCTGATGTGGGCCTGCCTGTTCGGACTCGCCATGAAGTCCATCGCCAACGAAAGCTCCAAAGCGTTCATGGCCAACGTGGCCGACGCCGTGTCCCAGGTGATCCGCTGGGTCATCAACCTCGCCCCGTTCGGTATCATGGGCCTCGTGTTCACCAACGTGGCCGACAACGGCCTGTCCGCATTCACCAAGTACGGCAGCCTGCTGCTCCTGCTCGTCGGCACCATGCTGCTCATGGTGCTCGTGTTCGGCCCGCTCGTCATCTTCATCTTCCTGCGCCGCAACCCGTACCCGCTGGTCTACCGTTGCTTCAAGGAATCCGGCCTGACCGCGTTCTTCACCCGCTCCTCCGCTGCGAACATCCCCGTCAACATGCAGCTGTGCGAGAAGCTCGGGCTTGACAAGGACATGTACTCCGTGTCCATTCCGCTGGGCGCCACCATCAACATGAACGGCGCGGCCATCACCATCACCATCATGGCCATGGCTGCCGCCAACACGCTCGGCATCCAGATCTCCCTGCCGGCGGCCATCCTGCTGTCCGTGGTCTCCGCGCTCGGCGCATGCGGCGCGTCCGGCGTGGCAGGCGGCTCGCTGCTGCTCATCCCGATGGCCTGCTCGCTGTTCGGCATCAGCAACGACATCGCCATGCAGGTGGTGGGCGTCGGCTTCATCATCGGCGTCATCCAGGATTCCGTGGAAACCTGCCTGAACTCCGCGTCCGATGTGGAGTTCGCGGCCACCGCCGAATACCATGCCTGGCTCAAGCAGGGCCGTCAGCTGCCGGCCTTCATGTATTCCAAGAAGGAACGCGCCAAGCTCGGCATCGAAGCTTGATTGCGTACCGGCTTAGCCGCCGATGCGATATCGCAGGGAACCGCTTTGGAAGTTCGCTTCCGGAGCGGTTCTTCCGCATTCGGCGTATTTGGGTGGATATGGGGAGTCTTTCCAGGCTTGTGCGTGGCTTCCGCATGACCCGTATAATCTTATGGTGGTAATCGCAGGCGAAATACAAAACGGAGGTCCGTGGGCGTGGTGCTGAAATCGGCGAAACTGGTGAAGCAGCTCATCGCCATCTGCTGCGCGGGCGTCATGGCGGCCAGCGCCGCCGCATGCGGGGCCAATACGGACACACGCACACAGATCACCGTATGGTCGTGGGAGCCGAGCATGAAACAGGTCATCGCCGGCTTCGAAAAAGACAATCCCGACATCCACGTGGTTTGGAAGAACACCAGCGGTTACGACAAACTCAACAACGCCATCCAAGACGGTTACGGCATTCCCGACGTGGTGCAGCTGGAATATTACGCATTGCGCCAGTACGCGGTCAGCAGCCAGCTCGTGCCCATCACCGGCAGAACCGAAGGCTATGCCGATTTCTACACGCCCGGCACCTGGGCGTCGGTGCAGCTCAACGGACGGGTGTACGGGCTTCCCATGGACTCCGGCCCGATGGCCTTCTTCTATAACAACAGCGTGTTCGAACAGGTTGGCGTGGACGCGTCCAAGATCCGCACATGGGACGACTACTACGAGGCCGCCAAAAAACTCAAGAAAATCGGCGTGTACATCACCGCCGATTCCGGCGACGCCAGCTTCTACGACACGATGATCTGGCTCGCCGGCGGACGCCCGTTCTCCACGTCCAACGATGGCAAGAACGTGACCATCAGACTCACCGAAGATAAAGGCACCCGCGAATTCACCGAATTCTGGCAGAAGATGATCGATGAGGGTTTGGTGGCAACAAACCTCACGTCATGGTCGGATCGATGGAAATCGGCCGTGGGACAAGGCAAAGTCGCCTCGCTGTTCTCCGGCGCATGGCTGCCTTCGCTGCTCATGTCCGACATTCCCGGCGCGGCCGGCCTGTGGCGCGTGGCCCAGATGCCGACGCCCGACGGCAAGGCCACCACATCGGAAAACGGCGGTTCGGCCCTTGCCGTGCTGCAACGTTCCCGCAAACCCGAAGCCTCATACCGTTTCATCGAATACGCCTGCCACAATGCCAAAGGCATCACAACCCGCGTGGATGGCGGCGCGTTCCCAGCCGACAAAAACACCCTATCCGACTCGAAATTCCTCAGCAAGACCACGGTGACCGACGACCGTGGCATCGAAGTGCCCTATTTCGGCGGGCAGGAATACAACCGCGTGCTGTCCCAGGCCGCGGAGAACGTGTCGACCGGATACCAGTATCTGCCGTTCGAAGTGTATGCGCGCAGCGACTTCCGGTCCACGGTGGGCAAGGCCTACAAATGGTCGAGCCTGCTGCGCAAAGAGCAGAACAGACTCAACATCATCGCCGCAGGCGGTCAGGTCTCCGACACCTCCAACATCGGCGATGCGTTGAAGAACACCGAATCGTCCGACCGCATCAAACTTAAGGGCGGCATAGCCCTATGGCAGAAGGACCTGAAAGAATACGGAGCCAACCAGGGCTTCACCATCCAATAGCGTCTGTGTAATTGGTTTAATCGATTGCGGCCTGCGGATAGCGCATTATCCGCAGGCCGTCGGTTTTCAGATTGCCGGGCTATGATCGCCGGTTCCCGTCGCTGGCTCTTGAATCAGCGGACGTTGCGGTCGTAGATGTGCCGCATGCCCTTGAAAATCAGGTCCGGATCGTAAATGTCGATCATGTTCGTGTCGTCGGCGAACACGCGGCTCAATCCGCCCGTCGCCACCACACGGAAATCCTCGTCGATCTCCTTATGGAACTGCGCGATCGTGCGTTCGATGCCGCCGAGGAAGTTGTAGTACAGGCCCGCCTGCATGGCCGGTTTCGTGGACTTCGCCAGAATCGACTTCGGACGGGTGATCTCCACTTCCGGCAGCTGCGCGGTTCCCTCCCACAACGCGGCCGCCGCGGTTCGTATGCCGGTGGTGATCAGTCCCGAAATCACCGCCGCGTCCCCGGTGACGTAATTGAACGTGGTGGCCGTGCCGAAATCGGCGACCAAAATGGGCCCGCCGTATTCGTAGTACGCGCCGGCGCAGTCGGCGATGCAGTCCGCGCCCATGTTCTGCGGATTGTCCATGCGGATGTTGAGCCCCGTTTTGATGCCCGGTCCCACGATCATCGGATCGATGCCAAGGAACTTCACGATGCTCGCACGGAACGAATGCATGACCTTCGGCACCACGGACGAGATGATCACGTCATCGACGTCGTGTGGGCCGTAGCCGCTCAACCCCAGGAACTGCGTGATCATCAGCCCGTATTCGTCGGAGGTGTGGTTCGCCTTCGTGGTGATGCGGTACGTGCCCGCGATGCGCCCATCGTCGATGAAACCGATCACGACGTTCGTGTTGCCGATATCCACAGCCATCAGAAGCATGTTGCGTTCTCCTTCGCGTTTTGCGGAAGTTCCGTTGAAATATTGCGATTATTGCGATTGATACGGTTATTGCGATTCGAAAATGCTGCGGTTAGCGCCGTTCGCCGTCCGCACGCATGGCTGCGAGCTTGACAAGAATACGTTTCGCAAGTGCGTCCTTGCCCATCTTGCTCCATCGTTCGATGCTTGGCCTGTCTGCGGTTTCGCCCGGCGTCAGCACCGTCACCACGTTCGTGTCCGTCGCGAAACCGGCGCCGGGGGTGCGCAGATTGTTGGCCACCAGCATGTCGCAATGCTTGCCGTTAAGCTTCTTCGCCGCGTTGGCCTCAAGGTCGCGCGTCTCCATGGCGAATCCGCACAATGTCTGGTCCGGCCGCTTATGTTCGCCGGCCCAAGCCAGAATGTCCGGATTCGAGGTGAGCTCGAGTTCGATGCCGCTGCGCCCGTTCTTCTTGATCTTGTCCCGGGCCTGCTCGACCGGACGGAAATCGCCGACGGCCGCGGCCATGACGGTGATGTCCGTGTCCGCGAACCGGTTCGTCACCGCGTCGAACATATCCTGCGCGGTCGTGACATTGACCACATCCACACCATACAGGGCGTCCAACGCCACCGGACCGGACACAAGCGTCACCTGTGCGCCCAGATCGCGTGCCTGTTCGGCCAAGGCATACCCCATCTTGCCGGTGGAATGGTTGGTGAGGAACCGCACCGGATCAAGCGGCTCCTGCGTCGGGCCGGCGGTGACGAGCACGGCAAGTCCCTTAAGCGGCAGCTCGCCGTCCGGACGATTCGCAAGCAGCAGCGCTTCCACCGCCGTTTCGATGCGTGCCGGCTCCTCCATACGCCCTTTGCCGGCGTCGCCGCAGGCCAGCATGCCGCTTTCCGGCTCCACAATCGTCCAACCGAGCTCACGGCAGGTATTGAGATTGCGTTGCGTCACGGCGTTTTCATACATATGCACGTTCATGGCGGGGCACAGGATCTTCGGTCCCTTGTCGTACGCGAGTATGGTGCTGGTCAGCTGGTCATCGGCGATGCCGCAGGCGATTTTCGCGATGATATCGGCGCTCGCCGGAGCGACTGCCAGCAGATCCGCCCACTTCGCGTCGGCCACGTGGCTGATCTGCAGCGGACCGTCCGGTCCGGGCGTCACGTCGGCCGTGGCGCCGGGACGATGTCCGGCGGCGAACATGGACGTGCGTGTCGGCGTGTGGGTGAGGGAACTGAACGTCAGGGGAGTGACGAACTCCTGTGCGGCGGCGGTCATCACCACACGCACCTCATGCCCCTGCTTGCTCCAATCGGAGGCGAGATGGCAGGCCTTGAACGCGGCGATGCTGCCGGTGACCCCCAAAAGAATATGCGCCATGGATCAACCGTCCTTCTCGTTGTGACCTGCCGCGACTGCGTCAAGTATATAACCGGGCCGAAGCCTCCGCGCGCTTTGCGGGCGAATCCGAACGGGCCGCGGGTATGGCGGACGGTAGAATCAGGCCGTGGTGATCGACCTCACGCAGGCGGTCAACCGCAATCACAACACATAATCGAAAATACGAAGAGGAGAAATCCCATGTCGTCACCTACCGGTGCGCACGGCGAAGCCGACGCAACCAAACAGGAGAACGAACAGCAGCCGCAGTCCACGGCAAGCACCGACGCCACGCTGAACGCGCGTGCGAAATCGTCGAACGGCGCGAAATCGCAAGGCCCGAAGAAGTGGCTTATCGCGTTGATCGCCGTCATCGCCGCCGTCGCGGTGATCGTCGCCATTGCAGTGACGCGCGGCAAAAACGATGACGCGAACACTTCCGGCGTAACTAAAGCCGACACCGTCACCATCGGGCTCAAACTCGCCCCGGTCAGCCTCGACATCCGCCACCAGTCCGGATCGGCCATCGAACAGGTGCTGATCGGCAACGTCTACGAAGCGCTGCTGTCGCGCGACTCCGACAACAAAGTGCAGCCGGGCCTCGCGAAATCCTGGGACATTTCCAAGGACGGCAAGACCTACACCTTCCATCTCAACCAGAACATGACCTTCTCCAACGGCGACAAGCTCGACGCTGACGACGTGGCCTGGTCCATCAACCAGCTCAAGGAGAAGCAGTACTACAACGCCAACCAGGTGGCCAGCCTCGACAAGGCCGAAGCGGTGGACGCCAACACGGTCAAGCTCACCCTTTCCACCCCCGACTCCAACCTGCTGTGGTATCTGACCGGACGTCCTGGCCTCGTGTTCGACAAAAACGCCAAATACAACGCGAAAACCGAAGCGGTCGGCTCCGGCCCGTATACCGTCGAATCTTTCGACTCGGCCAGCAAAATGGTGCTCAAAGCCAATGCGAAATATTGGGGAACCGCGCACAAGCCCGCCACCCAGAACGTGGTGATCCGCTTCCTCACCGACGACAACGCAGCGGTCAACGCGCTGAAAAGCGGTGACGTCGACGTGCTTTCCCCGGTGAACGCCACGCTCGCCAAATCATTGGATGCCAGCACATACACGGTGTCCGCGGCCGACGGCAGCGACAAGTTCGTCCTCGCCTTCAACTGCACGAACGCCAAACTCAAGGACAAGCGCGTCCGCCAGGCCATCCGCTACGCCATCAACCACAAGGAGATCATCGCCTCCCGAGGCAACGTCGACTACGCGCTCGGCGGTCCGATCCCGTCCGTCGACCCCGGTTACGAGGACCTGACCGGCCTGTACCCGTACAACGTGGACAAGGCCAAGGAACTTATGAAGGAAGCCGGTTATACCACCGACAAGCCGTTGCGGCTCACCCTCACCTACGCCAACACGTACGGCACCGAACTGGGCGACCAGCTCAAGAGCCAGCTCGCCAAAATCGGCATCGATTTGAAGATCGACTATGTGGAATTCTCCACATGGCTGCAGAACGTGCACGCCAACGGCGACTACGAGCTGTCATTGGTGGACCACGCCGAAAGCCACGACTTCTACAAGTGGACCACGCCGGACTACTACTACCATTACGACGGCAAGCAGGCGCAGAAACTGTACGCCAAGGCTTTGGAAGCCACCGACGAGGCCGACAGCGCGAAATACCTGAAGCAGGCGGCGAAGGCCGTAAGCGAGGACGCGCCGGCGGACTGGCTGTTCGGCTACCGCGTGACGGTGGCCGTCAACAAGCACGTGCAGGGCTTCCCCAGCAAGCTCAGCCAGACGGTGCTGCCATTGTGGCGGATCTCCAAGAATAAGTAAGGGAACGGTATTTCCATGCGATTCGTGGGAAAGCGGCTGGCGCTGTTCGTAGCGGCTTTGGTGGGCCTGTCCGCGCTGGTGTTCGTGATGCTGCGCGTATTGCCGGGAGACGTCGCCGCGGTCATCGCCGGCACGAACGCCACCCCCGAACGCATTGCGTCGCTGCGCGCCGAATTCGGCTTGGACAAGCCGCGCGTCGCACAATATGGCGATTGGATGGCGGGCATGCTGCATGGCGACCTCGGCGTGTCAGCAGTCGGCGGACGGCCGGTCGCGCGGCAGATCGCCATGCGCGCCGCCGTAACGTTCCCTCTGATTGTGCTGAGCCTGCTGATCGCGCTGGCGATCGGCCTGCCGCTTGGCTGCGCGGCCGTCCTGACACGCAATCCGCGGCTGCGCGGCCTGTTCCACGGCATTGCGATCGTGGGCGGCGCGGTGCCCGCATTGTGGGGCGGCCTACTGCTGATCCTGCTGTTCTCCCGTGGCACGGGACTGTTGGGATTGCTGCCCGCGCAAGGCTTCCCCGACACCGGCTGGGCCACGCCGGGAAAGGCCCTGTCCTGTCTGCTGCTGCCGGCGCTCACCACCGGCATCACAGCCGGCGCGTCCATCATGCGCTACACGCGTGCCGCAGTGGGGGATATGGCCTCATCGCAGGCGGTGGACATGGCCATGGCCTGCGGCATGACCCGCAAACAGGCGGTATTGCGCGTGGCGTTGCGTCTGGCCACTGCGCAACTGGTGTCGGTGGTCGGCCTGACCTTCGCGCAAATGATCACCGGCGTGATGGTGGTGGAAAACCTGTTCGCCCTGCCGGGTCTTGGCGCCATGCTGGTCACCGACGTCGGCAACCGCGACCTGATCGCAGTGCAAAGCGAACTGTTCCTGCTGGCCGCGTTCTTCCTGCTGCTGGGTCTCGTGGTCGATCTGACGCATCGCGCGCTCGACCCGCGGTTGAAGCATTCCGGCGTCGTTTCGGGAAAGGCGGAAGCATGAACGCATCGAAACCCGCACCATCCTCGCAATCAGCGTCGTCCGCGCAAACTACGTCGAGACCCATGCGATCCGTCACCGACGTGACATCCACTGCCACCATGAAAACCGTGCTTTCGACCATCTGGGCCAAGGCCGGCGGCAAATACGCGCTGATCGTCATCGGAGCATGGCTGCTCGTATCCGCCCTGTCCCTCGTATGGACGCCGTATTCGCTGCTCGACACCAACGGATTCAACGCGTGGGCCTCCCCGTCCGCAGCGCACCCGTTGGGCACCGACGGCACCGGTGCCGACGTGCTGAGCTGGCTGATGGCCGGCTCCCGCACGAATCTCATGATCGCCGTGCTCACCGTCATCGTCGCCGCCGCGATCGGACTGCTGCTGGTCGCCGCCATGGTATCGCGTTCCGGTGCACTCGCGTCCACATCGGTGGTGGTGGTCGACGCGCTGATCTCCATTCCGACGGTGCTCATCGCATTGATTCTTTCCGTGCCGTTCGGCGCGTCCGCCGCGGTGGTCATCGCCGCCTGCGGTTGCGCGTACGGGCTGAACCTGGCACGCATCCTACGGCCCTCCGCACTGCTCGCCGCACGTTCGGCATACGTCGAATCGGCATTATGGTCGGGGGCAAGCTCCGTGCGCGTGTTCTTCACACATATCGTGCCGAACACGCTGCCGGTATTGTGCGTGCAGCTGTCCATGAGCGCCGGCACCTCGCTGCTGGCGGAGGCGGGACTCACGTATCTGGGCGTCGGCGTCGGAGCCGGCGTGCCCAGTTGGGGGCATTCGCTGTCCACGTCCGTGAAATTCATCAGCATCTATCCCATGGCCGTCCTATGGCCCGGCCTGGTCGTCACCATGGTGGTGGTCGCGTTGAACCTGTTCGGCGACGCGTTGCGCGACGCGCTCGATCCGCTAACCAATCCCGCGTTGAGGGAGGCCGCATGAGCGCCGTCATACGCCATCTGAACATCGCCATCAACGGCAAGCCGATCGTCGATGATGTCGATTTGGACATCGCCGACGGCGAACGTGTCGGCTTGGTCGGCTCGTCCGGTTCCGGCAAATCGATGATCGCCCGCGCCATGATGGGTCTGCTGCCGGCGACCGCACAGGTGACGGGCAGCGTCGAATTGGGTGGTACGCAGATTGTCGGCGCGTCGGACGCAGCGGTCGCCGACCTGCGCGGACGGTACGTGGGCATGGTGTTCCAGAATCCGTCCGCCGCGTTGAATCCGGTGATGACCGTGGCGCAACAGGTCGGTCTTCCGCTGTACCTGCATTACGATCTGTCGCTTGCCGAACGGTCGGAACGCGTCACAGCGATGCTTGCCAAGGTCGGCCTCGGCGAGGACGTGCTGGCGAAATACCCGCATGAACTGTCGGGCGGCCAACGCCAACGCGTCGGCATCGCCACGGCGCTCGTCACCTCGCCACGGCTGATCATCGCCGACGAACCGACCACCGCATTGGATTCGATCACGCAACGGCAGATCGTGGACCTGCTCACGTCGCTGGTGGACGAGTCGGGCGCGTCGATGCTGTTCATCACGCACGATTTCGCGGTGCTGAACAGGGCCACCACACGCTGTTATGTGCTTGAATGCGGGCGGATCGCGGAATCCGGCGATACGGACGCGCTTCTGGACCAACCGCGCACCGACGCGGGACACAGGCTGGTCCGGTCGGCCCGCGCGTTGTCGTTGCACGCAGGGCAGGATGCCGGGCGGGAATCCGTGCGGAATCCCGCGCAAAAGGAGGTGGACCATGACTGACGTGAACGAAGGAATGGTGCTGCGCGGCCGCGGCCTCGACAAATGGTATGGCGCGAAACATGACCGCCGTCAGGTGCTGTTCGGTGTGGATGCGGATGTACGGGCGGGGGAGTGCCTCGCCGTGATCGGCGGCTCCGGGTCGGGCAAGACCACGCTGACCCGCGTGCTGCTGGGGCTCGAATCCGCGGACGGCGGCAGCGTCGAATACTGCGGCGAGCCGGTCCGTGGCGACGTGGCGCACAGTCTGCGCCTGCAGTCCGGATTGGTGTTCCAAAGCCCGTTCGATTCGTTGGATCCGCGATGGCGCATCGGCCGATCCATAGGCGAGCCATTGCGAATGCATCATCCGGATTGGCCACGGGAACGCGTCGCGGAACGTGTGACCGAAGTGCTGGAAATGGTGAGCCTCGATCCGGGAACGTTCGTCAACCGTTTCCCTGTCGACCTGTCCGGAGGGCAGGCGCAGCGCGCCGCGATCGCCCGCGCCATCGTGGACAAGCCGAAGATGTTGCTCGCCGACGAGCCGATGAGCGCCATCGACGTGGCTGCAAGGGTCCGGATCCTCGACGCGTTCGTCGCGATTCGCGAATCGCAGCCCGATATGGCGATCATCATGGTGTCCCACGATCTGGGCGTGGTGCAGCACATCGCGGACCGCATTCTGGTCCTGCACGACGGGCGCGCGGTCGAAGTCGGCCCGACGGACCAGGTGCTGGGCCATCCGCGGGATGAATACACGAAACGCCTGGTGGAAGCCGCTTCGCTGTAATTTCGCCATCTCCTGCCGCACATGGCGTCAAACGATTGACGTCGTTATGTGCCGGACGTCGGGCGTTCCATATCGTGGACGGGCGCGACATGCCGGTGTCCACGTCCGTGCTATCGTATGAGCCATGTTCAATTTCTCATGTTGTTGCTGTCGCTGACCAACCGCCCGAGGGGCGCGTGGTTCATCGACGCATAACTTGAGATAGGACATTCCAACAAGCGGCCGCGCATATCGCAGGCCGTATGCGAATCGCCAAACGATCATTCGAAATAGCGCATCAGCCGAGGTTGGCGCACGCGACGCACGCGAATGAGCAAGGCAGCATCGCAACAGGTCCCGTTTCAACAACTGCACGCGACGGACGCGAGCTTCTCGAATATACGAAACCAAAACCATTCGAAAAGCCCACAAACCGAACACCGCGCAAAGGAAACGTCATGACCATCCACAATTCCCTGTCCGAACTCATCGGCAACACCCCGCTCGTCAAACTCAACCACGTGACCGACGGCGTCAAAGCCACCATCGCGGTGAAGGTTGAATACCTGAACCCGGGCGGTTCGTCCAAGGACCGCATCGCCGAACGCATCATCGACGCGGCCGAACGCAGCGGCGAACTGAAGCCCGGTGGTGTGATTGTGGAACCGACCTCCGGCAACACCGGCGTCGGACTCGCGCTCGTGGCTTTGCAGCGCGGATACCGTGCGATCTTCACCCTGCCGGACAAGGTTTCCGAAGCCAAGCGTGCGGTGCTGCGCGCATACGGCGCCGAAGTGGTCGTGACCCCCACCGACGCCGGTCCGGACGATCCTCGCTCCTACTACCAGGTCGCCGAACGCCTCGCCAAGACGATTCCCGGTGCCTACCGTCCCAACCAGTACGACAATCCGAACGGTCCGGAAAGCCACTACCGCAGCACCGGACCGGAAATCTGGCAGGCCACGGACCATCAGGTCACGCATTTTGTGGCCGGCATCGGCACCGGCGGCACCATCTCCGGCACGGGCCGCTATCTGAAAGAGGCTTCCAGCGGTGCGGTGCAGGTCATCGGCGCCGATCCGGAAGGCTCCATCTACTCCAACCCCGACGACGTGCACCAATACCAGATCGAAGGCGTCGGCGAGGACTTCTATCCGAAGGCCTTTGATCGGAGCCTTCCCGACGAGATTGTGCAGGTCACCGACGCGGAAGCCTTCGAAATGACCCGACGCCTTGCCAACGAGGAAGGATTGCTCGTCGGCGGCTCATCCGGCATGGCCGTGTTCTCCGCGCTGAAATACGCCCGCGAGCACGACCTCGACGAAAACCAGCTCGTCGTGGTGCTGATGCCCGATTCCGGCCGCAGCTACATGGAGAAGATCTTCAACGACGACTGGATGCGCGCCAACGGATTCGCCGACGTCGTGGAACGCACCACCAAGCCCAGCCTCGCCGAACAGTACCTGTAAAAGACCGTCAAACGACTGTCCGGCAGCCCGATCGCACCTTTGAAACCAATGCCAATCATCCGAACAACCCAAACCATCCGATACTTCCAAGGAGTTCCCATCATGACCATCTCGACCAACACCGAAGCCCTCAACGCCACCGCTCTCGCCACCCGCGCCATCCACGCAGGCCAGGAACCCGACCCGACCACCGGAGCCGTGGTCACCCCCATCTACATGACCTCCACCTTCAAGCAGGATGGTGTCGGCGGCCTGCGCAACGGCTACGACTACAGCCGTTCCATCAACCCGACCCGCAACAGCTTCGACGAGCAGCTCGCCGCCGTGGAAGGCGCGAAATACGCGTTAAGCTTCTCCTCCGGACTTGCCGCCATCGACGTGCTGCTGCGCTCCACCCTGAAGCCCGGCGACAACATCCTGCTCGGCAACGACGTGTACGGCGGCACCTACCGTCTGCTGTCCAAGGTGTTCGTGCCGTGGGGCATCGGCCTCGACGTGGTGGACATCACCGACACGGCCGCCGTCTCAGCCGCGCTCGCCAAGAAGCAGTACGCGTACATCTGGGTGGAAACCCCGTCCAACCCGCTGCTCAACATCACCGACATCGCCGCCACCGCGGCCGTGGCGCACGCGCACGGCACCAAAGTGGTCGTGGACAACACCTTCGCATCCCCGATATTGCAGCATCCGCTCGCAGACGGCGCCGACGTGGTCGTCTACTCCACCACCAAGTACATCGGCGGCCACTCTGACGTGGTCGGCGGCGCGGTGGCCCTGAACGACAAGGAAACACGCGACGCGGTGGCCTTCCTGCAGAACGCGGCCGGCGCGGTGCCGTCCCCGTTCGACTCCTGGCTTGACATCCGAGGCCTCAAAACCCTCGACCTGCGCGTCAAGCAGCACAGCCGCAACGCCATGAAAGTGGCCCAGTGGCTCGAAACCCGCCCCGAAGTGGAACGCGTATGGTATCCGGGGCTCGAATCCCACCCGGGCCACGACATCGCGGCACGCCAGATGCACGGCGGTTTCGGCGGCATGATCTCCATCCAGATCGCCGCCGGTTTCGAAGCGGCCAAGAAGTTCGCCGGAGCCACCGAAGTGTTCACCCTGGCCGAATCCCTGGGCGGCGTGGAATCCCTGATCGAGCATCCGGGCGCCATGACCCACGCCTCCGTGGCCGGCACCACGCTCGAAGTGCCCGCCAACCTGATCCGCCTGTCCGTCGGCCTTGAGGACGCGGACGATCTGATCGCCGACCTGGAGCAGGCGTTCCGCCAGATCTGAATTCCCTATTTCCGATAGAAGCATGAAACGGCCGGCATGGGCAAGACCCGCGCCGGCTGTTTCGCTCTCCGCGGTCAACGCATGGCATTGCTACACTTGGAAACCATGATGCAAGCTGTTGATTCCGCCGATTCCGTAGACCCCCGCGCATTGGAGGCGCTGAACCGCTATTTCGGCTACGATTCGTTCCGTCCTGGACAATCCGGCATCGTCTCGGCCATCCTCACCGGACGTGACGTGCTTGGCGTCATGCCCACCGGCGCCGGCAAATCCATCTGCTATCAGATTCCCGCAGCGATCCTACCGGGCGTCGCCATCGTCATCTCGCCGCTGATCTCACTCATGCGCGACCAGGTCGACGCCCTGAACGACGTGGGCCTTCCGGCCGCGTTCATCAACACCACGCAGACGCCGGACGAACAGGATCTCGTCTTCGCGCAGGCGCTCTCCGGCCAGATCAAACTGCTGTACGCGGCGCCGGAACGTTTGGAAACCGAACGATTCCGCAACTTCGCCGTCCGTGTGCCGATCTCGCTCGTCGCCGTCGACGAAGCGCACTGCGTCTCCCAATGGGGGCAGGACTTCCGTTCCTCATATCTTGGCATCGGCGAATTCATCGCCGGACTGCCCACACGTCCAACGGTCGCCGCGTTCACCGCCACCGCCACCGAACGCGTGCGCCGCGACATCGTTTCGATTCTGGGCCTGCACACATCGTCCATCACCGTCACCGGTTTCGACCGGCCGAACCTGTATTTCGACGTCATCAGCATGCCACGCAAAGGCAAAGCATCCTGGGTGGCGTCCTACATCGCCAGCCATCCGGACGAATCCGGCATCGTCTACTGCGCCACGCGCAAGGAAACGGAAGCGCTCGCCGAATCGCTTAACAGCGCCGTCGCCGAATTGCGTGCCGCAGGGGGTGCGGATGTGTCGGATATCGGCACCATCGCCGTCGCCTACCATGGCGGTATGAGCGCCGACGCACGAGAGAAGGCGCAACGCGATTTCGTCACCGACCGTGTGCCCGTGGTCGTGGCCACCAACGCGTTCGGCATGGGCATCGACAAATCCAACGTGCGGTTCGTCATCCACCACAACATGCCCGAATCCATCGAAGCGTACTACCAGGAGGCGGGTCGCGCCGGACGAGACGGCGAACCAAGCCGCTGCACGCTGTTGTGGAACGAATCGGACATCGTCACCCGTCGCCGGCTGCTCGATTCGGATTACGAAAACGAACGATTGACTCCCGAAGAGCAGGAGGCCGTACGCGCGTCGAAACGCCGGCTGCTCGACGCGATGGTCGGCTACTGCCGTACCACGGACTGCCTGCACGCGTACATGACCCGGTATTTCGGCGAAACCGCGGGCGCGGCGGCGAAAACGGACGGCAAATGCGTGGGCGGTTGCGCCAACTGCGAGCACACATTCGAAACCATCGACGTCACCGACATCGCCCGAGCCATCAGCCGTTGCGTGCACGATGTGAACCAGCATGTCGGCAGCGGCAAAATCGTCAAGGTGCTGCGCGGCTCGAAGGCACAGGATCTAAGCTATCTCAACCCCGAAAGCCTGCCGTCGTTCGGCATGCTCGACGAAGTGCCGGAAGCGCGCATCCGCGACGTGCTGAGCCAGATGGCCACCGACGGCTTCCTGACGATCGCGGAAGGACGCCTGCCGATCGTCGGCTTCGGACCCCGTGCGGCGGAAACGGTCGCACCCGAATTCCATTACGACATCAAGAAGATCAAACGTGCTGACGCCCGTGCGCGTCGAACGCCCGACGTGTCCACTCCCGCTGTCGGATCGTACGTGCCGGATGACGGCGACGAGGCGCTATTCCAGAAGCTGCGTGCGCTGCGACTGGACATCGCGCGCGAACTCGGCAAACCGCCGTACATCGTGTTCTCCGACAAGACGTTGCGTGACATGGTACGGGTCAAGCCGATCACTGACGACCAGTTCCTTGCCGTCAACGGTGTGGGGGAAAGCAAGCTCAAACAGTACGGCGAACGGTTCATGGCCGCGATTCGGGAGGATTCCAGCGACGAGGCTTGAACCGGCCATAACCGACACGCATGGCACGACGGTTGACGTTGAGCCCGCGAACCGTGAATAGTGGAATGTGAACACAACAACGAAAGGACAGAACATGGCGGAAGACAAGCCGGTGGTGGAAAGCTTCCAATTGGACCACACCAAAGTAAAGGCGCCGTATGTGCGCTACATCAATACGGAAACCGGCCCCCACGGCGACGTGATCTCGAACTACGACCTGCGATTGGTGCAGCCGAACGAGAACGCCATTCCGACCGGCGGACTGCACACCATCGAACACACCATCGCGGTGCTGCTGCGCGAACGCATCCCCGGTTACATCGACTGCTCGCCGTTCGGATGCCGCACAGGCTTCCACCTGCTGACGTGGGGCGAGCATTCCACCGAGGATGTGGCTCGCGCATTGAAGGAATCGTTGGAATTCATCGCCTACGAGGCCACATGGGACGACGTGCCGGCAACCACCATCGAAAGCTGCGGCAACTACCGCGACCACAGCCTGTTCACCGCCAAGGAATGGTGCAAGGACATCCTCGCCAAGGGCATCAGCTCCGACCCGTTCGAACGCCGCCTTGTGTGAGCGTTACCATGCCTGTGCGGTGGGCGTGGTAGTTTGGACGGCTGGAATGCTTGAGAGAGGTACACAGTCGAATTGAGGTGAAAGGGTTGAGCGAAACCACTTCCGAACGTCGGTTCCGTCGTGCCATCATGGATGATCTGCCTGTCATGCTGAAAATCTACCAGCATGCGCGTGAGCTTATGGCGGCCAACGGGAATCCCACGCAATGGGGAAACACGTTCCCACGTGAGGAAGTGATCCTTGACGACATTCGCCAGCAGCGCACCATGCTGCTGGTGGACGAGGCTGACGGCAAGGAGCGTGTGCTCGCCCAGTTCGCCCTGTGCACGGGCGAGGATCCCACCTACGCGCATATCGACGGCGCCTGGCTGGACGACGACTCGTATGTGACCATCCACCGCATCGCCTCGTCGGGAATCGTCAAAGGCGCGGCCAAGGACTGCATCAACTGGTGCATCGAACATTACGGCAACGTGCGCGCCGACACGCATCCGAACAACAAGGCCATGCAGCACGTGCTCGAATCGAACGGATTCGCCCGCTGCGGCCTGATCCAACTGCTTGACCGCCCCACCGATACCACGCGTATCGCCTACCAGCGTCACGAATGGTGATTGCGCATACATAGAAACATAGAAAAAAGGACGTCTCCCGTAAAACTGCGGGAGACGTCCTTTTCCATATGAAGGGATGATTAGAACAGTCCCGGCTCGTTAAGCTGAGAATGCTTGCGGCTGTACGTGAAATACACGACCAGTCCAAGCGCGAACCACACGGCGAAACGCACCCACGTCTCCCAATTCAAACCGAAGATCAGAATCAGGCAGAAGATGATGGCGCAGATTGGCGTGAACGGCACGCCCGGCGCACGGAAGCCACGATGCGCGTCCGGCTGGGTCTTGCGCATCCACAGGATGCCGGCCGACACGATGATGAACGCGGACAGCGTACCGATGTTCACCAGCTCGAACAGCACGTTGATGTTGATGAAACCGCCGGCGGTGGCCGTCAGAATGCCGAAGAACCACGTGCCCTTGAACGGTGTGCGGTACTTCGGATGCACTTCGCCGAAGAACTTCGGGAACAGTCCGTCGCGGCTCATCGCATAGCAGATGCGGGACTGGCCGTACAGCTGCACCAGCATGACGGTGGTCATGCCGATCAACGCGCCGAGGTTCACGATGAACGCCAGCCAGTTGAGGCCGGTCTCGAGAATCACGCCCGCCACCGGAGCGTCGATGAACTTCGCGAACTCCTTGTACGGCACCACGCCGGTCATGATGAGCGTCATGATGATGTACAGCACGGTGGACACGGCCAGCGAGATCAGGATGCCGCGCGGCAGCGTCTTGTTCGGATTGATGGTCTCCTCGGCGGAGGAGGAGACGGCGTCGAAGCCGATGAAGCTGAAGAACACGATCGACGCGGCCGGCACGATGCCGTACGGTTGCGTCGAGCCCGGCTGGAACGTGTAGATGCCATACGGGGAGAACGGTTTCCAGTTGGCGGGATTGATGTACCAGACGGTGCACACGATGAACAGCACGATGATGGCCAGCTTGATCATCACCATGATGTCGTTGGTCTTCTTCGTCTGGTTGATGCCGATGGACAGCACCCACGTGATGATGAGCACGATCACGAAGCCCGGCAGATTGAAATACGTGGTGACTCCCGGCGTGGTGCCGTACGCGGCGGTCAGTTCGACCGGCAGATGCAGGCCGAAGCCTTCCAACAGCTTGTTGAAATAGCCCGACCAGCCGGCGGACACGGTGGCCGCCTGCAACGCGTACTCCAGAATCAGATCCCAGCCGATCACGAAGGCGATCAACTCGCCGAACGCCAGATACGCGTACGAATAGGCGGAGCCGGAAACCGGTGCCATCGCGGCGAACTCCGCATAGCACAGGCCCGCAAAACCGCAGCAGACGGCGGCGAGCAGGAAGGACACGCACAATGCCGGTCCCGCGGTGAGCGCGCCTTTGCCGGTGAGCACGAAGATGCCGGTGCCGATGATGGCGCCGATGCCCAGCATGGTCAGGTCGAAGGTTTTCAGTGTTCGCTTCAGCGGAGTCGATTCGGAGACAAGTTGGTCCACCGACTTCTTGCGAAATAGATCCATGGTCGTCAGATTCCCTGTGATTGTTTCAAAAATGGGCTGGACCGGACGGATTTCCGGGACTCTGGCACGCCTTAACGCCAGAAATCAGAAAGGCCGCGGCGATATGCGCAACAGCCTTGTGTATGGAAAGTGTAAAAAACACTGCCGGACAAAATCGTGAAAACATCGTGAATCGTCTCACCATATGTCCCTGATGTTCCATACCTGTCACATAGCGGCGCGACAATGGGAGCCATGACTTTGAGCGCAACACGTGAATGGGATTTCTCCTCCGAACAAGGCAAAGCGAACTACAAGGCCGCCCAGCGGCGGTATCCGGCGCAGGCCATCGTCGACCTCGCCGCACTGCGCGACAACATGCGCCACCTGGTGAGTGTCGTCGGCGGACCGCATTCCGGCACCGCCGTCATGGGCATCGTCAAAGCCGATGCGTACGGACACGGTCTGATCCCCGCCGCGCTTGCCGCGCTCGCAGGCGGCGCCACGTGGCTCGGCACCGCGCAATCGCATGAGGCGCTGTTGTTGCGCAAGGCGGGCATCGGCCCCGATCGCTGCCATATTCTGACGTGGGTCTACAGCGGCGCCGAAGTGCCGTTCGACGAGCTGATCGACAACGACATCGACATTTCCGTCGGCTCGCTCGCCGGCATCGACGGTGTCGCCGCGGCCGCACGCAGGCTTGGCAAGACGGCGCGCGTGCATGTGAAGGTCGATTCCGGTTTCGGCCGCAACGGCTTCACGCCAGCCGGTTTCGACGCGGCGCTCGCCAAACTGGTGCCGCTCGCCAAGGAAGGCGTGCTGCACATCGTCGGCCAGTGGAGCCATCTGGCGGTCGCCGACGCGCCGGACGTCCCGGAATTCGTGGCATCCACCGACATGCAGATTGAAACGTTCAAGGACTTCACCCGTCGTATGGAGGCGGCCGGTATTCCGCCGGAAATCCGTCATCTCGCCAATACGGCGGCCACGTTGTCTCGTCCGGAAATCCACTTCGAACTGACCCGTCCGGGCATCGGCCTGTACGGTTACGAAGCCGATCCGGCCATGGGCACGCCGTCCACGTATAGCCTGAAGCCCGCCATGACCCTGCAGGCGCAGCTCGGCACCGTCAAGGACGTGGAAGCCGGCCATGGCATCTCCTACGGCCGCACGTATCTGACCCCGTCCGACACGTCCACCGCGATCGTGCCGCTCGGCTACGCGGACGGCATCCACCGTTCCGCCTCCGGATTCGACATGGAAGGCGCCAAGCACGTGACCAAGCCCGGTGGTCCGGTGCGCGTGATGACCGCGGAAGGCCCGCGCCTGTACCGTGTGTCCGGCCGCGTGTGCATGGACCAGTTCATCCTCGACCTGCACGGTTCCGCCGCCGAACTCGGCATTCACGAAGGCGACAATGTGGAACTGTTCGGTCCGGGCCGTGGCGAGGATTACGCCGAACCGACCGCGGACGATTGGGGTCGTGCCGCCGACACCATCAGCTACGAGATCTTCACCTGCCTGCGCAACCGCATTCCGCGCCTGTACGAGCATGCCACGGACGTATTGTCCGCCGAGGACCTCGCCAAGCTCGACCCGGCAAGCATCCTGTAATCCCGTAAAAAGCGGCGGCAGCCGCCGCACCCATAGGAAGGCGGTGCATCATGACGAGCGAAGGATACAGCGCGTTCGACGAGGAGCGTTGGGCTCCGGAACCACCCAAATCCAGCTCCCGCACCGCCTTCCAACGCGACCGCGCCCGACTCATCCACTCGTCCGCATTGCGCAGGCTCGGCGCGAAAACGCAGATTCTGGTGGCCGGCACGGACGATTTCGCACGTACACGGCTTACACACACGTTGGAGGTTGCGCAAATCGGTCGACAGATCGGCACTTCGCTCGGTTGCGATCCCGACGTGGTCGACTGCGCATGTCTTGCGCACGACCTCGGCCACCCGCCGTTCGGCCATAATGGGGAACGTGCGCTTGCCGAAATCGCCGGCAATATCGGTGGTTTCGAAGGCAATGCGCAAACCTTGCGATTATTGACGCGCCTCGAACCGAAAATACTGTTTCCCGACGGACGTTCCGCAGGCGTGAATCTGACGCGTGCCGCGCTCGATGCGGCCGTCAAATACCCGTGGACGCTTGCCGAAGCCGCCGCGCATCCGAAAGGGGAGCGCAGCGCGAAATTCTGCGTCTATCCGGATGATACGGACGTGTTCGCCTGGCTCAAACAACACGCGCCCGACACCACCCGCCGTCCCGTCGAATGCCAGGTGATGGACCTGTCCGATGACATCGCCTACAGCGTGCATGACGTGGAGGACGCCATCGCCACCGGCGCGTTCAATCCGGGCGAACTGCACGAAAACGGAGTGATCGACGCGGTCGTCGAGGACGCGCGCGCCTGGTATGGTCCGCAATGGGACGCCGACAAACTGGTGGACGCGTTCGCACGAATGCACCGGCGCGACACGTTTCCCGGCTATTTCGACGGTTCGCGCCGCGCGCTCGCCGCATTGAAGAACATGACCAGCGATCTGATCGGTCGGTTCGCCGGTTCCGTGGAACATGCCACAAGAGATACGTACGGCAACGAGCCTTTGACGCGATACAACGGCGATTTGGTGATTCCCGAGGAAACCAGCTACGAAATCGTGGTTTTGAAAGGCATCGCCGTGCATTTCGTCATGGAGCCCGGCGAACGTGAGCCGATGCACGGCGAAGAACAGCGAATCGTCAAGGATTTGGTCGACGTGTTCATGGCGGACAATCCCAAACCGTCCAGCGCGTTGGAGAATGTGTTCCTCGACGATTGGCGTGAGGCCGGCGGCGACGGCGAACGTCTGCGCGTGGCCATCGACCAGGTGGCGAGCCTGACCGACACGTCCGCCCTGACCCTCCACTCCCTTCTCTGCTGAACGGGCTGGTAGGCTGGACCGTATGCCGGGAATGATCAAGAAGGAAGACATAGAAAAGGTCCGCGCCACCGCCGACCTGTATGACATCGTATCCGCGACCGTCACGCTCAAACCCTCGGGAACCGGCACATACGTAGGCCTATGCCCCTTCCATGACGAGAAAACGCCAAGTTTTTCCGTGCGCCCGGCGCTTGGCGTATGGCATTGCTTCGGCTGCGGTCTCGGCGGCGACGTGTTCGGCTACGTCGAACATCAGGAGAACATCGACTTTCGTGACGCGGTGGAGCTGCTCGCCGACAAATACCATATCGAACTGCATTACGACAAAGCCGACAACGTGCCCGCGCACACCGGTTCGAAACGCGCACGCCTGCTCGAAGCCAACGAGGCGGCGCAGGAATACTTCGTCTCCCAGCTGATGACCAAGGAGGCGCTCGCCGCGCGCAAGCTGTTGGACGGCCGCAATTTCAGCCAGGCCGACTGCCAGCGGTTCGGCTGCGGATATGCCCCCCAAGGATGGGATAACCTGGTGCGGCACCTTGCCGGCAAAGGCTTCACCCAGCAGGAGATGCTCGACGCGGGACTCGCCCGTCAGGGCCAGCATGGCGTATACGACTATTTCCGTGGCCGCGTGACATGGCCGATTCGTGATTCGACCGGTCGTACGCTTGGCTTCGGCGCGCGCAAGCTGTACGAGGATGACACGATCAATGCGAAATACATCAACACGCCCGACACGCAGCTGTACCGCAAAACACAGGTGCTGTACGGCATCGACCTTGCCAAATCGGCGATTGTGAAGAAACGCCAGGCGGTGATCGTCGAAGGCTATACCGATGTGATGGCCATGCATCTGGCCGGCATCGACACGGCGGTCGCCACGTGCGGCACCGCATTCGGCGCCGAGCATGCGAAGATCATTCGCCGATTGATCGCGGACGATTCGTTGGGCGCGGTGCAGCTGGTTGGCCCCCTGAAGGTGGAGGGGCAGGCGTTGAGCTCGCGTGTCGTGTTCACATTCGACGGCGATGCGGCTGGGCAGAAGGCCGCGATCCACGCGTTCGGTTTGGACGCCGCGTTTTCGACGCAGGCGTTCGTCGCGGTCGCCGAAGACAACCTCGACCCGTGCGATCTGCGCATCAAACGCGGCAACGAGGCGGTGCGTGCGCTGATCGCCAATGCGCGGCCGCTGTACGATTTCGTGATCGATTCGGCAATCGACCGTTTCGACACCACGTACGCGACAGGTCAGATGGGCGCGGTCAAGGCGGTCGCCCCGCTGATCGCGCAAATCCGAGACCGTTCGCTGCTCGACCTGTACTCACGCAAGGCGGTGCGTCGCATCGGCGTCGATCTGGACATCATGCAACGCGAAGTGGCGTACCGGCGTCGCAAACTGAACGTGCGTGACGAGGACGCGTACGCGCCGAAACGTCGATTCCAAAACAATGCGGGGCCGTCGGCTGAACCAGCATATGCGGAACGTGGCGCGAATCCGTATGCGAATCCCGCCGCACGCAAGGCGTTGGAGCATCGCGACGCGGCCGGGCAAAGCTACTATCGCATCGACGACGCCGTGTTCATCTGCGAACAGCAGTTCATGGCCACGCTGATCCAGGTGCCGTTGGCAGTCGATCCGACGATGTTCGCCAGCCTGACCTTGTCGAGTTTCATGACGCCGGTGTTCCGCACGCTGTTCCAAGCGGTCGCCGCGGCGGGCGGGCTTCCAGGGGAAGACGTGCCGCAGGGACTGTGGATGCACAATCTGACGAAGGCGGGCGGTCCGATGCTCGACTCGGTCATCAACGAGCTGGCCGTCATGCCGCTGCCATTGCCGCCGAGCGAAGCGGACACGAACCGCAATGCAGGCGAGTCGCAGGAACAATCGGCGCAATTGCGCAAGCCGACGCAGGAGGAGCGGCGGTACGCGTCCGAACTGATCGTCAGACTGCTTGATACCGGCATCATGCGCAAGATCGGCGCGGCCCAGCGCCGCATGGCGCAACTGCCGGACGGTGCAGAGAAAATCGAACTGCTCGGACAGATCACCAAACTGGAAACGCTGCGCAAGGACCTGCAGTCGCGTGTTTTCGGCAACAACGTTGCGTGACACGCCCATATGGTGAATCGAAGGCGAACGGAAGATGATTTTTAGACAAAATCTTGGCGCACGCGGGGTTAATTTGTGAAGATTTGCGGGCCTTGTTTTCGGTTTTGCCGGTTTGCAAAAGCATGCGGCAGTAAGCAATAGTGGATGAAAATCGTTGGAATGGTCGGAAAAGCAGCACGCCGAGGGTTCGTGCTAGTCGCATTTTTGGGTAAAGTGGTCTAGGTGTTTGCATGAAAATCGCTTGGGTTTTGCAAGGTGTGCAAGGCGGTTGCAAACGGGATTGACGGAGGAATGCATGCGGCGATTGGTCGTCAAGGTCCTGAAGAACGAGACCATTCTCGTAGTCGCTTCCATACTCGCACTCATATCGTGCTTCATCGTGCCGCCAGACAAGGAATACGCCGGCTACATCCACGCCAGCACCATCTCGCAGCTGATCTGCCTGATGCTTGTGGTGTGCGGCTTCCAGCGCATCGGCGTGTTCCGCATCATCGGCTCGCGCCTGCTGCATCACGTCAAAACCGCGCGTGGCCTGGTGCTCACGTTGATCGCATTGCCGTTTTTCTCCGGCATGCTCATCACCAATGATGTGGCGTTGGTCACCTTCGTGCCGTTCGCAATCGCGGTGTTGACGATGGCGCACATGGAAGAGCATGCGGTGCTTGTCGGCACGCTGATGACCGTCGGCGCGAACGTGGGCAGCATGCTCACCCCGATCGGCAACGCGCACAACCTGTATCTGAAAGCGTTGACGGGCATGCCGACGTCCGAGATGATCGGCATCATGGCCCCGTATTCCGCTACCGCAGCCGTTCTGCTGATAATCATCACCTGCGTGATTTTCGGCAGCAAACCGGTTTCCGAATTTTCCGCGATCGATGGTTCCGGCATCGAACAGAACGTGCTCGCCCCGCATTCTGACCGGCCGCAGCCTGACGAGATTCGCGTGACTGGCTACGGTGCCGGTTATGGCGGCTGGCGTACGATCGTATACACGGCGTTGTTCGTCGTCTGCTTGCTGGCGGTGAGCGATTTCATTCCGCTGTGGGTGATGTGCGTCATCGTGTTCGTGGCGTTCCTGCTGTGCGACCGCCGCGTGTTTCGCAACGTCGATTGGGGACTGCCGCTCACGTTCTGCATGTTCTTCATCTTCATCGGCAATATGAAGCGCGTGCCGGAATTCTACGAGCTGGCCGCCTCGCTGGTGGGCGCGCATCCGCTGGAAGTGGCCGTGGTGTCCAGCCAGTTCATCTCCAACGTGCCGACCACGCTGCTGCTGTCCGGCTTCTGCGACCAGTGGCGTGAACTGATCATCGGCACCAACCTGGGCGGCTTGGGCACGCTGATCGCGTCCATGGCGTCGCTGATCGGCTACAAGAACGTGACGCGTGCCTACCCGGACAAGAAAGGCCGTTATCTGGCCGTCTACACCGCGGTGAACGTGCTGTTCGTCATCGTGCTCGTCGGCCTGAGCTGGATTATCGAGTAGTGTTTGGCCGTCGACCGGTTTCCCTGACCGCTAATCTCAAGGTCGCCGGTTCGCACCTTTTGCTGGGATTGCATGAAAACCCTTGGAATCATTGGATTTCAAGGGTTTATTGTTACGTCGGCTGATGGTCTGGTGCTGTGATAATCTGTGCCGGGAAGCGTGTGCCGAGAAACGTAGGAAGGCTGAACATGCTGCAAGGATTGCTGGGAATTTTCTCCGGACTGATCACGCCGGTGCAGACCGCGGTGAACACGCGGCTCGGCCGTTCCATCGGCTCGCCGTTGCGCGCCTCGCTGGTGTCGTTCAGCGTCGGCCTCATTGCGATGCTGACTTTGACGCTGCTGCTTGGCCCGTATCCGCTGATTCCCGCCACCGCGGCGAACGGCCCATGGTGGATGTGGTTCGCGGGCGTGTTCGGTGTCACTTTCCTGACCGGCAATGTGCTGCTGCTGCCGAAACTGGGCAGTCTCAAAACCGTGATCATGCCAGTCACCGGGCAGATCGTCATGGGCCTGCTGATCGACGCTTTCGGCTGGTTCGGCACTACCGCGCAGTCGATTTCCCCGCTGCGCATCGCAGGTGCGGCGATCACGCTGGTCGGCTTTCTGCTTGCCGTCGCCGGACCGAATCTGCGATTGAGGCCTGCCATCGATCGCCCGGCTGGCGGTTCGGAAAATTCCGGCGATTCCAAAAAATCCGAAACTGACGGAAAAGCCGTACATGTGCCAGGTTCCGCGACCGTGCTGTGGAGTTGCGCAGGCATCGCGTTCGGCATGTGTTCGGCCGTGCAGACGGCGTTGTTGGGCAAGCTGGGCGTCGCGTTGGGATCGCCGGTGAAGGCGTCGCTCGCCTCGTTCGTGGTCGGTCTGATCTCGCTTGCGATCGTCGTCGCATTCGTCGACCGCACCTACAGCCTCGGCGACGCGCTGAAGAAAGGCAATCCGTGGTGGATGTGGGTAGGCGGATTGTTGGGTGCGACGCTGGTGATGTGCAACGCGTACCTGTCCGCGCATATCGGCACCGGCATGACGGTGATGCTGGTATTGCTCGGTCAGGTCGGCGGAGGATTGCTGGTCGACCGTTTCGGCCTGCTTGGCGTGCCACGCAAGCCCGTGGCCGGCATCCAATATGTCGGCGTGCTCGTTGCCATCGTCGGCATTGTGCTCAAGGCGATGTGATTGCCGTGTCGAGTTGGCAACCGTGTGCGAACTGACTATACTGTGTTTAGTTTGGCCCTGTAGCTCAGCTGGATAGAGCATGTGACTTCTAATCTCAAGGTCGCCGGTTCGAGCCCGGCCGGGGTCACCATCAAGCCCTCGCGTCGTTTCATGCGGTGCGGGGGCTTTCCTGTCCATTGAACGGCAAGCCATTGGCTTGCGAAGATAGGGGAGACCATGAAGCGAATCGTCGCGGGCATTCTGGCGCATGTGGACGCGGGCAAGACCACGTTGTCGGAGGCGCTGCTGTACGCTACCGGCCAAGTACGCAAACTCGGCCGCGTCGACCACGGCGACGCCTTCCTCGACACGGACGCCATGGAACGGCAGCGCGGCATCACCATCTTCACCGAGCCGGCCGTCATCGCCACGCCCGACCTCACCATCACCCTGCTCGACACTCCTGGACACGTCGACTTCTCCGCCGAAACGGAACGTACGCTCGCCGTGCTCGACTACGCCATCCTCGTCATTTCCGGCGCGGACGGCATCCAAGGCCATACCGAAACGCTGTGGCGACTGCTCAATCGCTATCAGGTGCCCACATTCGTCTTCGTCAACAAAATGGACTCGCTCGGCGCCGGCAAAACGCAACTGCTCGCCCAACTCAAGAAACGCTTCTCGGACGGCTGCGTCGACTTCACCGAGCCGATTGACGGCGAACGCATGGAGGAGATCGCCATGCAAAATGAAACGGCCATGGACGCGTATCTCGACACCGAAACCGTGCCGGACGAAACCATTCGCGCCATGATCGCCCGCCGTGAGCTGTTCCCCTGCTATTTCGGATCAGCGCTGAAAATGGACGGTATAGAACAGTTCGTCGCAGGTTTCGAACGGTTCGCGCAAGAGCCGCAATACAATGGCGAATTCGGCGCACGCATATATAAGGTGTCTCATGACGCGCAAGGCAACCGTCTGACCTGGCTCAAGGTGACCGGCGGCGAACTGAAGGCCAAGATGATGCTAAGCGGCACCGCGCACGCCGGCGACGCGGATGCGGTTGCCGAAGACGGCCAATGGCATGAGAAAGCCGACCAGGTGCGCGTCTATTCCGGCGCGAAATCCACCACCGTCGACACGGTCCCCGCAGGCACCATCTGCGCCGTCACGGGTCTGACGCAGACATTCCCCGGCGAAGGCCTCGGCATGGAGCGGGACGCCGGCAGTCCGGTCCTCCAGCCGGTGCTCACGTACACGCTGGAACCGGGGGAGTGCGACATTCACAAATGTCTCGTCGCCCTGCGCGAACTGGAGGACGAGGATCCGCTGCTGCACGTCGTCTGGCAGTCTCGCCTAGAGGAAGTGCACCTGCAGTTGATGGGCGCGGTGCAGCTGGAGATCATCCAGCAGATCATGCATGACCGTTTCGGCTTGGACGTCACGTTCGGACCGGGCAGCATCCTGTACAAGGAGACGATCGCCGCTCCGATCGAAGGCGTCGGCCATTTCGAGCCGTTGCGTCACTACGCCGAAACGCATGTGCTGCTCGAACCGCTGCCGCAGGGCGCGGGAATGGCATACGCCACCGTGTGCAGCGAGGACGTGCTCGACCGCAACTGGCAGCGCCTCATCATGCAGCATTTCCAGGAACGCGAGCATCTGGGCGTGCTCACCGGCTCGCCGATCACCGATATGAGAATCACGCTGCTGACGGGCCGTGCGCATCTGAAGCACACGGAAGGCGGCGATTTCCGCCAAGCCACCTACCGTGCGATACGCCAGGGCCTGATGGAAGCGAAGAAGAAGGGCGATTGCCGTCTGCTTGAACCTTGGTATGGCTTCCGTCTGGAAGTGCCGCAGGACATGGTCGGACATGCGATGGCCGACATCCAGCGCATGTCGGGCACGTTCGACACGCCTACCGGCGACGGCGAATATATGGTGTTGAACGGCACGGCGCCGGTATCCGAAATGCGTGACTATGCGATGGACGTGAACGCGTACACGCACGGCCGTGGCCATTTAAGCTGCGTGTTCGCCGGCTACCAGCCGTGCCACAATGCCGACGAGGTGATCGAGAACATGGCTTACGATCCGGAATCCGACCTGGAGAACACGCCGGATTCGGTGTTCTGCGCGCATGGCGCCGGCTATCCGGTCAAATGGTACAAGGTGCCCGAATTCATGCATCTCGACTACGCGTGGGATGGCATGCGCGAATAGAACCGAAAGACAGACGGGTGGGAAGCGCCGATTGCTTCCCACCCGAGGTCTGTTGTCGGATGCCGACAAACGGATAAACGAAAAGCCCCACCGAATCGGTGAGGCTTCATACTGGAGCGGACAACGGGACTCGGACCCGCGGTCTCAACCTTGGCAAGGTTGCGCTTTACCAACTAAGCTATGTCCGCAAAGGATTCCTGCCGTGAGAAGCAGGCATCCAGTGGGTGATATAGGAATCGAACCTATGACCCCTTCCGTGTGAAGGAAGTGCGCTAGCCGCTGCGCCAATCACCCGTGGGATGTCTCCACCGGTTTCCCGGCTTCGTCATCCGCTTCGCGTGGGCGATACAAGATTCGAACTTGTGACCCCTTCCGTGTCAGGGAAGTGCGCTACCTCTGCGCCAACCGCCCGAAGCGAGTGCTAACTTACGTGGATTCTCGGCGGAATGCAAATCGTCGGCGTGTCGCGATGTTCACGTGAAGTTCGCCGGCCGTTCTTCACGCGGTGGGTTCGACCTGCGGAAACTCCAAGGTTTCCGCGTCGTGGTCCACGCCGCTCATGGCGGTCGTATCCGCATCATTGGTACGCTCCGCGGTCTTGGCGGAGCCGTTCGCAGTAGGGTTTCCCGTGCCGACGGCGTGCGTCAGCGCGAGCCTCATCTGATGCCAGACCACGTTGCCATGCGTCGACTCGGACAGTCCTTCGTCCACGAATCCCAGCCGTGCGTAAAAATCGACCAGCCGTTCCTTGCAGGTGAGCACGAGGCCCTTGCGTCCGGCCTGTGCCGCGTCGAGAATCACCTGGCGCAGCAGATAGCTGGCGCAGCCGCGATGCTGGTAGACGGGTGCCACATCCACGCCGAAAATCATCTGCCAATCGCCATGCTCGTCATGCATATCGGCGTCGTCATACATGGCATCGGCAAGATTCGGCTCGTTTGTGGCCATGCCGTCGACGAAACCAACCAACGTGCCGTCCTCTACACGCGAGGGGAACGGGGTATCGTCGTCATCGGTGTTGACCAACAGCCAGAAATGGTCCGGATAAGCGGCCACGCGTGCGGTAAGGCTTTCGTTGCTTGCGGCCTCCGCAGGTGGGAAGCAGGCGGCCTCCACAGCCTCGATCGCGTCCAGATCCTCCATCGTTGCATGTCGAATGAGCATGTGCATACTCTCTCGCAAGGCATACCCAATCTTCACATTTCAATATGCGCCGACGGCGCAATCCGCCAGCATGCCATACTGTAGAAGAACCTTGGAGGGATCGCAGGACGACTGTTTCGCGATACCTGATAAGTCCTTATACGAAAAACCGATAACGAAACTGGCTCGTAGTGGCGAATAAAGCGATAGTATGAGCCGCGTTCGCCGGAACAAATACGAAAAATCCGTTGAGAAGAGAAGGGGGCGCGCGTGTTCGACTGGACGTTCATCTCGCACTACGCGCCGTTCTTCGTCAGCGGTGCCGAAATGACGCTGTTCATTTCCATCTTCGGCATCATCCTGGCGATCGTGGTCGGCTTGGTCTGCGCCGGCATCGAGATCGCGCGCATCCCCGTCCTGCGGCAGGTCGTGCGCGTCTATATCGAGCTGAGCCGTAACACGCCGTTGCTGGTGCAGCTGTACTTCCTGTATTTTGGCCTGCCGAAACTCGGACTCGTCTGGTCCGCGGAACTGTGCGCCATCGTCGGACTCGGCTTCCTCGGCGGCTCCTATATGGCCGAAGCGATGCGCGGCGGCCTGGAGACCATTCCGGAAGTGCAGCGCGAATCCGCATACGTGCTGGGCTTGAGCAAATGGCAGACATTAAGCCGCGTGGTCATTCCACAGGCCATCAGCACCTCCATTCCAGGCGTCGTGGCCAATGTGATCTTCCTCATCAAGGAATCGTCCGTGGTGTCCGCCATCGCGCTCGCCGACGTGATGTACATGGCCAAGGACCTGATCGGCATGTACTACGACACCTATGAGTCGCTGTTCCTGCTGATTGTGGCGTATCTGGTGATTCTGCTGCCGATCTCGCTGTTCGGCACTTGGCTGGAACGGAGGTTCGACTATGAGCGGCGCTGAGATTCTGCTCGAGCCGGGCGTGATTCCGCGCCTGCTACAGGGCCTGTGGGTCACGGTGTGGATCGCCGGCGTGTCCGTGGCGTTGTCCGTGCCCGTCGGCCTGATCGTCGGCTGGCTGATGACGATGAAAAATCCCGTTGTGCGGGTGCTGACCAGGATTTATCTGGATTTCATCCGCATCATGCCACAGCTGGCGCTGCTGTTCATCGCCTTCTACGGTTTCGCGCAGGCATGGAATTGGAATTTGGATGCGACCGGCGCATGCGTGTTCGTCTTCGTTTTGTGGGGCGGCGCTGAACTGGGCGATCTGGTGCGTGGTGCGCTCGAATCGATTCCGAAGGCGCAGTACGAGTCGTCGTACGTTTTGGGATTGAGCGGCTGGCAGACGTTCACGAAAGTGATTCTGCCGCAGGCGTTGCGCCGGCTGCTGCCGGCTTCCGTGAACCTTGCCACGCGCATCGTGAAGACCACGTCATTGGCCGTGCTGCTCGGCGTGGTGGAAGTCATCAAGGTGGGCCAGCAGATCATCGACGCGAACCGTTTCCAGTATCCGACGGGCACTTTGTGGATTTACGGAACGATTTTCTTCATGTACTTCATCGTGTGCTGGCCGCTGTCCATCGTGGCCCGCAGGTTGGAAAAGAGGTGGAAGCATGACTGAGCAGGCTGAACAGGTTACGCAGACCGCGCAAAACAGCGGGAAATCGCAGACAAGCCTTGAAATCAGGCATCTGGTCAAGCGGTACGCCAATGCCGACAAGCCAGTGCTGGACGACATCTCCTTCGACGTGCCCCATGGCAAGGTGTTCGTCATCGTCGGCCCGTCCGGATCGGGCAAGTCGACGTTGCTGCGCACCATCGCAGGTCTTGAGCCGATTCAGGGCGGCACCATCGCGCTGAACGGCGAGATTATCGAAACCGGCAAGCCGGGCACCGAATCGGCCGGCCGCAGCAAGCGCGGCAGCGAGCTGCGCACGCGTGTCGGCATGGTGTTCCAAAGCTACGACCTGTTCCCCAACAAAACCGTGCTCGGCAACATCACGCTCGCTCCGACGCTCGTGCAGAAGCGCGACAAGGCGGAGGTCGAGAAGGAAGCCATCGCTCTGCTGGAACGCGTCGGACTCGCCGACCGCAAGGATGCCTGGCCGCATGAGCTGTCCGGAGGCCAACGCCAGCGCGTGGCCATCTGCCGTGCGCTGATCCTGCATCCGGAAGTGCTGCTGTTCGACGAGGTCACCGCCGCGCTTGATCCGGAAATGGTGCGCGAGGTGCTTGACGTGATGCTGGAACTCGCCGATTCCGGCCAGACCATGCTCATCGTGACGCACGAGATGCAATTCGCACGAGCCATCGCCGACCAGGTGATCATGCTGGAGGACGGCGGCATCGTTGAACAATCCGACGACGCCGAAGCGTTCTTCACCAATCCGAAAACCGAGCGTGCCAAGCGTTTCCTGCACACCTTCGAATTCGACAGGCATCGCAGGCCGGCGGAAACGCCGACGGAACCGACGGGAACTTCCGCCGAGTAATCGCAAGTTTTGATAGCAGTCATCCGTACAAGAGAGGAGTAACCATGACCGCATCAATCATCAACAAGACAATCAAGAGCATCGTGGCCGCATCGGCCGCGTTGATCATGGCCGCCTCCGTGGCTGCCTGCGGTCCCAACGCCGCCACCCCGAGCGAGGAGAACAACGTCTCCAACGGCGGCACCACCACGTCCAAGGTGACTGCCCGCTCCTTGGACGAGATCAAGAAGTCCGGCGTGCTCAAAGTGGCCGTCTTCTCCGACAAGGCCCCGTTCGGCTACATCGACAAGGACGGCAAGAATGCCGGCTACGACATCGTCTTCGCCGAGCGTCTCGCCAAGGATCTGGGCGTGAAGGTCAAGTACACGTCCGTCGATCCGGCCGCCCGTGTGGATGTGCTCACGTCCAACAAGGTGGACATCACGCTGGCCAACTTCACCGTCACCGACGAGCGCAAGGAGAAGGTCGACTTCGCCAAGCCGTACATGAAGGTCGCGCTCGGCGTGGTCTCCCCGGAGAACGCCGAAATCACCGACGTGAGCCAGCTCAAGGGCAAGACGCTGATCATCGCCAAGGGCACCACCGCCGAAAGCTATTTCGAGAAGAACGAACCCGACGTCAAGCTGCAGAAGTACGACCAGTACGCCGACGCCTACAACGCGCTGCTCGACGGCCGTGGTGACGCCTTCTCCACCGACAACACCGAGGTGCTGGCCTGGGCCAAGACCAACAAGGGCTTCAAGGTGGGCATCACCAAGCTCGGTGACGAAGACACCATCGCGCCGGCCGTGCAGAAGGGCAACAAGGAGCTGCTCGACTGGATCAACGACGAGATCGTGAAGCTCGGCAAGGAGAACTTCTTCCACAAGGATTACGAGGAGACTTTGAAGCCGGTGTACGGCTCCGACGTCAACCCGGATGACATTGTGGTCGAAGGCGGCCAGCTTTGATTCTTACCTGACCTGACGGCGGCCTGCCGTCCGTCAATCCTGTTTCCAAGCCTTCCGTGGCACACGCCGCGGAAGGCTTTTTCATGCCGATTCCGGGCCGGTTATGTCACATCCTTCGAAACCGTTTACAGTCCACGCGGGTGTATGTTTCCGGAGGTTTCGTACCATCCGATAACCCCTCATAAATAAACGCTATGGCGATTCGCACGTTGTATAAGCAACGTCGATAATCTCCGGCGCGTGGCGCTTTCCAAGACACGGTTAAGTAGGAGCCAGTGATCGCGTGAACGGCACGCGGCAAGGAAACCACACCGAGGGGGTGCGCACCATGACCAGATTCAACACTCAGCTCGTCCACGGACTGCCGGTCAACGACAACAACACCGGAGCCGTGAACCCGCCGATCTACAACTCGTCCACCTATGCTTTCGAATCGGTCGAGGCCATGCCCCGCTGGGATTACGCGCGCAGCGGCAACCCGACCCGCGAGTTCCTGGAGAAGCAGATCGCGCAGCTTGAGCATGGCACGCGCGGTTTCGCGTTCGGTTCCGGCCTGGCCGCCATCCACGCGGTGCTGTCGATCTTCCAACCCGGCGACCGTATCATCGTCGGCAAGAACATCTACGGCGGCACCTACTCGCTGTTCCACGAGTATTTCGAACGCTGGGGCGTCATCGTAGAGGAAGTGGACACCACCGATTACAAGGCGCTCGATGCGGCGGTGTCCGGCGAATCCGCCAAGGGCAATGCGCATGGATGTCCGGCCAAGGCCGTGTACTTCGAAGTGCTCACCAACCCGCTTCTGCAAGTCAACAACGTGACGGCCATTGCCGGAATCGCCCACCGTCATGGCGCGATCGCCATCGTCGACAACACATTCGTCACCCCGTATCTGCAGCAGCCGCTCGACCAAGGCGCCGACATCGTCATCCATTCCGCCACCAAATATCTGGCCGGCCATTCCGAAGTCAACGCCGGCCTCGTGGTGGTCAAGGACGACGAGCTGGGCAAGCGCGTCTACTTCGCGCAGAACCGCTTGGGCGGCGTGCTCGCGCCGAACGAATGCGATTCGGTGCGCCGCGGCATCCAGACGCTCGCCTTGCGCATGGACCGTCAGCAGGAGAACGCGCGTGCGATTTCCAGCTATCTGCTGCTGCACCCGTTGGTCAAGTCCGTGCATTATCCGGGACTGCCCAGCCACGAATACGAGCTGGCCTCCAACGGTCTCAAGGGCGGCGGTGCCGTACTGAGCTTCGAAGTGGTGCCGGGCGTCGACCCTGCGGACGTGCTCGACAACCTGCATATCTTCCGTTTGGCGGTGTCTCTGGGCGCGGTGGAATCGCTCGCCGAACTGCCGTGCCGCATGACGCATTTCGAACTGCCGCGCGAGGAGCGTCTGAAGGTCGGCATCACCGACGAACTGGTACGCCTCGCAGTCGGCATCGAAGACAAGCAGGACCTCATCGAGGATCTCGGCCAGGCTTTCGACATCGCGTACGAGCACTATCTCAACCGTCATGCCGGCGAGAGTCTGTTCACCTTCGCGCAACACGTATATGCCTGAAAGTTTTGCCATCGATAGGGATTTGAATATTAACTGGCACGCTATCTCACGAACCGGACAGGGGAAAGCGCCCCTCTGTCCGGCTCGTGGACGTATGTGGGTCAGCTCCTGGACAGGCGATGGTTGGCTCGTGGACGGCCCTTGCCCAGCTCGCGGACATTGTCTGCATACGATTGCATTCTTTGGTAAATTTTTACTCGGGTTCGGCAATGGTTGCAGAACCTACGAAAGGTCATGCGACAAGACCTTTAAAGAGAAACCAAAGAAGGGAGTAATGCCATGCCGTTCCTTGTAGCGCTCCTTGTCATTGCACTGATCATCGCGTTCCTGTTCCTGTCCACGTTGTTCATCGTGCCGCAGCAGCAGGCCTACATCATCGAACGTTTCGGCAAGTTCAACAAGGTGCAGTTCGCGGGCATCCACATCCGTATCCCGTTCGTGGACCGTATCGCCATGAAAACCAACATGCGCGTCAACCAGCTCAACGTGCAGCTGGAAACCAAAACCCTCGACAACGTGTTCGTCACGGTCGTCGCCTCCACCCAGTTCCGTGTGAACCCGGAAAACGTGGCCACCGCCTACTACGAGCTGCGCGACCCGGCCGGGCAGCTGCGCTCCTACATGGAGGATGCCCTGCGTTCCGCCATTCCGGCGTTGAGCCTCGATGACGCCTTCGCCCGCAAGGACGACGTGGCCTTCGACGTGCAGAAGACCGTCGGCAACGAGATGTCCCGCTTCGGCTTCACCGTGGTCAAGACCCTGATCACTGCCATTGACCCGAGCCCGCAGGTCAAGAATGCCATGGATTCCATCAACGCCGCCCAGCGTGAGAAGGAGGCCACCCGGCAGCGCGCCGAGGCCCAGCGCATCCAGATCGAGACCCAGGCCGCTGCTGAAGCGGAGAAGACCCGTCTTCAGGGTGAAGGTCAGGCCAACTACCGTCGCGAGATCGCCAACGGTATCGTCGACCAGATCAAGAGCTTGCAGGCTGTCGGCATGAACATCGGCGATGTGAACAATGTGGTGCTGTTTAACCAGTACCTCGACGTGCTGCGCTCCTTGAGCGAATCCAACAACTCCAAGACCGTCGTGCTGCCCGCATCCACCCCTGGCGGCTACCAGGACATGTACAGCCAGATCACGCAGGCGATGGTGACAGCCAACGAAACCGCCGGCCAGCACTCGACTGTGCCGACACCGCCGCACGTCGCTCCGACGACGCCGCGTATCTGACACATGTTTGGTGATGCCTGCAGTCGTCGGGTATACGTTGATTGGCCGCAGGCATGTGAATCGCAGGAAAGCGAAAACGAAAAAAGAATCCCTTCTTTCGTCGGGGAGCCGCGTAGATGTGACGGAGAGTGCGGAAACGATGAAAGAAGGGATTCGTGTTGCAAGTGCGCCGTCGTACCACGACACACGTCTGTTATACGGAAGGCTTCGCTCGGACGTCAGGCCAGAGTGACAAGCTTCCCGGGAGAAGGTGCGTTGAGACATTCAGCAGCATGCGCTTCCATGGAACGGAGCTGGTCTTGCAGATCCATGACTTTCTTTTCCAACCATGCGATGGTCATGGATTGGGAGATGACGAGCAGGTCGCGCTGGTCAGCTGCGGCTTCGTTGGCAAACGATTGTGCTTCGGTCATGATTTGCGGATCTGCTTTCCACCGTGCGATGGCGCGTTCGATACGTTTACTGCCAACGATTTTCGGGTTAAGACCTGCGCTGGCGAAGATGCTGGTCGGCCCGTTGCCCCGTAAGTATTGCGCCATGCAACGCACTTGGAATTCCCTTGAATAGGTGATACGGTCCATTGATGCCCTTTCTACCGCGGGCAAGGTGTTGAGATAGTAGACTTCCGCCTGGGTGAAATGACGTTTCATATTGTTCCCCTTTGGTGTGAAACCGTTTGACATTCCACAATCTGAAGATTATTGCTGATGGTTTCATTTTATTTTTGACATTTTGGTCGAAAAGGTCATTTGGCACGAAACAAGGGTTTCTGGCACGAAACAACATGTTCCATATCGTTCAGGCGGGGTTTCTTGAACGGTTTTCGAGTTTCAGGCACGCGCGGACCGTGGCTTCAGGGTGTTCCCTTAAGGGTGGCGAAGCGCGGTGAAACACTTTAGACTTAGGAGCAATTATCAACATATTCCCAGAAAACGAGGAGGTGAATGTGCCGGTAGGTATCACATCCAACGTTGGGAAAACCGGTCGCGGTCCCATTATCGAGGTTAAAAACCTACGCAAGGAATATCCAGTGCTCGATGAGACCGTCGTAGCGCTGGAACGTGTCAATCTCGCCATTCCGCAAGGGCAGATTTGCTGTATCTATGGTGAGTCCGGATCCGGTAAATCCACCCTGCTCAATCAGCTTGCCGGCATGGAAAAACCAACTAAAGGTGGTGTACGTATTGCAGGTGTGCCCATCAGCAGGCTTGACGAACGGCAGCTGGCCGAATTCAGGCAGAAGCACCTTGGCTTCGTGTTCCAGTCGTACAATCTGCTGCCCAATCTCAATGCCATCGAGAATGTGGCCATGCCACTGATGTTCCGAGGCGTGCCGAAGCGTAAACGCGAGATGATCGCGCGTGCCATGCTCAAGCGGGTCGGCCTTGGCAAACGCATGAACCATTATCCGGCCCAGATGTCTGGCGGTCAGCAGCAGCGCGTCGGCATCGCCCGCGCTTTCGCGGCACGTCCGCAAGTGGTATTCGCCGACGAGCCGACCGGCAATCTCGATTCCAAAACCAAAACCGAAGTGATGGATATGATTTGCTCGTTCGCACGCGATTTCAACCAGACCATCGTGCTCGTCACACATGACGACAATATGGCGCAATACGCCGATCGCATCGTCACACTTCTTGACGGCCGCATCATCGGCGACCGGCTTACGTAACATTCACGACAACGCATATCGACAACTATGACGACAACAGAAGGGCCTTCCATGGGCAACAACACAAGAATCGCAACACTGCTCAACGGGGCAATCTCACTATTGGCGGTGGTCGCCATCACGTTGGTATGCATCGTGCCGACGGCGTTCGCCGAAGATGGCGCCAATACTTCCGATGCTCCGGGTGCGGGAGCGGACAACAGTGTTGAGCAGATTGCTGGGCCGGTGCCGAACATCATTATCACCAATTTCACCTATGGCGACGGGTCGGTGGCGGTCGGCAGCACCTTCAACCTCGGTTTCACCTTCCAAAACATGGGCAAAGTGGCGGTGAGCAACATGGTGGTCACCGTGGACGGCGGTGAGAATTTTGCCATCTCCGGCGGTACGAACACGTTCTACTACGATGCGCTGAATGCGGGAGCTGCGTTGACGCAGACCGTGCCGATGCAGACACTGGCCAGTGCGAAAAACGGCGCGCAGGGCATCGACATCAGCTTCAAATACGAGTACGTGGACGGTGCCGCACGCAGCTCCAACACTTCCGACATCAAAATTTCCGTACCCGTTTCGCAGCCTGATCGTTTTGAATTGAACGATCCAGTGGTGCCCAATATCGTCAACGCAGGTGAGGAAACTACTATTACCATGGATTACGTGAACAAGGGCAAGGGCGACGTTTCCAATGTCGAGGCGAGCGTTGAAGGCGACGGTATCACCGCCACGCAGGCCAAGCAGTACGTCGGCAATGTGGCGTCCGGCGCGTCCGGCTCCATTGGATTCGCATTCACTGCGGACAAGCCCGGCGAAACCGAGGCGAAACTGACGGTGACGTATGAGAATTCCGATGGACAGCCGCAGACCAAGGAATTTCCGGTGAAAATCAATGCCGTTGAAGCTCCTGTTCCGGATGATTCCGATACGGATGTTGACGTCCAGGATCAGAGCATGCCGGTCTGGGTGTGGATAGTGGCGGCGGCCGTTGCACTCGTCGTGATTGTATTGACGGTCGTATTGGTGGTCCGTCGCCGCCGTAAGAAGGCAAAGCAGGTGGCCGATGATGACGATTGGGATTGGGAGACTGCCGATCTTGGAGCCGATAAGCAGGGTAAATCTACTGCCATGGCTGCCGATGCGCCGACGCAGGTAATCGCCACGGCAGGTGGCACATCGGCTGCCTCCGTATCCGCAACGTCATCTTCCACTCCATCCGTCAAGGAGTAGGCATGCGATTTTCGGATATCGCACATACTTGCGCGCAGAATTTGCTGCGGCGCAAATCGCGTACGATTTTGACGGTGCTCGGCGTGATCGTCGGCTGCTGCTCCATCGTCCTGATGATTTCGATTGGACAAGGCATCAGCGAGCAGAATGAGCAGATGCTCAAGAGCATGGGCAATCTCAACGACATTACCGTCACAGCTGCCGGCGGCTCGGGCGCGTACGACAGCTCTGGCGTCGGTATGTCGAGTTTGTCTTCGTCGGACATGACATCATCGGATCAGCAGGCCAAGCTTGACGATGCTGCGGTACAGACGTTCCGTGGCATTTCAGGCGTCGCAGCCGTGATGCCACAGCGGTCGGCGCAGAGCACCGTGGATCTCACTGCGGGAGCCGGATCCCGATACGTGGCTCAATATGCTTCTGTGATGGGTACGGATATGACCCAGCTTGAAGCATCGGGATACAAGCTCGTTCAAGGGCGTATGCCGAGGCGTGCCGGAGAAGTATTGCTCGGCAAATACGCGGCATACCAGTTTATGGATAAGTATCGTTCCGATGATGACTCCAGGCGTATCGCTCCCGGTGATTATGAGTGCGATGAGAACGGTTGCAAGGAGAGCGAGGGGGAGAATCCGTTCTTCGACGTACTGACCACGAAACTCAATTTGATTACCGGAGCCGATTATCAAAGCCCTGACGATTACCGCAAAATAGGCAGCACTTCGATGAGTTCCACCGATTCAGGCGACGGCGATGGTATTGCCAGTTCGCAGAATCCTGTGGTTTCCATGCCTCTCACCGTGGTCGGTGTGTTGGACGCTGCAACCAATAATTACGATGCATTCAGCTCCGGTGTAGTCATGTCGCTGGAGGATATGGACACATTGCAGGCCAAAATCGACGGCAAAACCAATACCACCAGCCGGACCAAAACAAACTACGACCAAGTGGTGGTGCACGCTCAAAATATCAAGGATGTGCCGGGTATCGAAGCGCAGATCAAAATGTCTGGCTACCAAACCACGTCCTTCGAACAGACCCGCAAGGAGATTGAAAAGCAGAGTCGTGGCATCCAGCTCGCATTGGGAGGCATTGGCGCGGTGTCATTCCTGGTGGCGGCCATCGGCATCGCCAACACCATGATTATGTCCGTGTCGGAACGCACTCGGGAAATCGGCATTATGAAGGCGCTCGGCTGCTATGTGAATGATATTCGCACGATGTTCCTATGTGAAGCAGGTGCCATCGGTCTGGTCGGTGGACTTATCGCCTGTCTGATTTCCGCCTTGGGGTCGCTGAGCATCAATCTGCTGTCGTTTGGTGGATTCAGCATGGAAAACGCAGGCAAAGCGATTATGGGCGGTGACGACGTGAACCGAATCTCCGTGATTCCATGGTGGCTGTTTGTCGTGGCCGTGTTGTTTTCGATTCTGGTGGGCATACTCGCCGGTTTTGGGCCAGCTAATAAGGCTGTGAAGATTCCTGCGTTGGACGCCATCAAGAACGAGCAATAGCGATTGCGATTGACAATAATGCTTATGGTCGGCCATGTGCTGTTCAGCGTGGGCCGGCATTTCGCGATTGTTCAACGTTCCCTGTCGATTTTTGACGGTGCCGGCTAGTTGCGTGATTAACGGGCCAAGACGCGGCGAATGCGATCAGCCACCGCTTCCACAGTCAGCCCGTAACGTTCATCAAGCTCGGCAAGGGGCACACGATCGGTGAATTCTTTCGATGCGCCGAAATTGAGCGCATGCACAGTGGCCGCCTTTGGATTGGTGGAATTCGCGTAGAACGCGGTCACCTTCTCACCCCAGCCGCCTTCCAGCTGGCCATCCTCCAAGGTGACGACCACACGATGGCCGTCGGCAAGCACGTCCAGCAGCTCGCCATCCATCGCGGAATACTGCTGCGCGTCGATAAGCGTCGCATTGATATCGTCGTCGTTTTCGAGCGTTGCCGCCACCTCGGCCGCCAACGGCAGTGTATTGCCCAAGCCGAGAATCGCCACTTCACGTCCCGGACGCACGATCTGGTACCGCGTGAAAGGGCAATCGCCGGTAATATCGATCGTCGTTTCGTGCGCGGCGGCACGTTCGGCCGGGTCGAACGCCATATCGGCGGAACGCTCCATGGCAAGAATCTGCTCGCCGGGCATGCGGATAGCCGTCACACCATGATCAGACGGCCCCGTGGCCCATGCAAGCATGTCCAGCATCTGCTCTCCGCTGGTCGGCGCCAGACAGGTCACATCAGGCGTGTTGGCGAACATCGTCATATCGAACGTGCCGGAATGTGTATTGTCCGCGCCGGAAATGCCCGCTCCGAAAATCAGCAGCGTCGCCGGAACATGATTCAACGCCAGCTCCTGCTGCAACTGGTCGTAAATACGCTGGAAGAACGTGGCGGAAGTCGCCAGAACCGGCCGGCCTCCAGCCTTCGCGATGCCTGCGGCGAACGCGGCCGCATGCTCCTCGGTAATGCCGGTGTCCACATAATGCGATCCGGCACGTTCACGGAAATCACGGGTGATGCCATTCGAACCAGGGGTGGCGGGGGAGATGACCACCAGTCCCGGCTCGTTTTCGAAACGGGACTCCAACGAAGCCATGGCCATCTGACCGTAGTATTTGCGCGCGTCAAGCGGCTTGCCGAGCGCGCTGTCCGGATCCTGCCAATGATTCGCCTCGCATTGGCCGGCATGCGGCTGCGGATTGGTCTGGTTGCATCCGTCGGAACCATCCTGCGCCTCGGTCTCATCGCTGAAACCCAAGCCCTTGGTGGTGTGGATATGCAGCACGACGGGATGGTCGATATCCTTCAAGTCTTCAAGCGCCGCGACCAGCGTGTCCACATCGTTGCCCTGCTCCACATAACGGTAGTCAAGTCCGAACGCCTTGAACAGATTCAGCTCCGCGGTTCCGTTCGACGCGCGCAGACGGGCAAGATTGCCGTACATGCCACCGAAATCCTCGGCGATCGACATCTCATTGTCGTTGACGACGATGATGAGATTACCGCCCTGTTCGGCAGCGTTGTTCAGTCCTTCGAAAGCGATCGCCGAGCTCAACGAACCGTCGCCGATGATGGCGATGACGTTGCCGATTTCGCTTGCTCCCGCAGCGGTATGTTGCATATCACGTGTTTTGGCAAGACCGCAGGCAAGGGAGATGGACGTGCCGGTATGGCCCAGCACGAAGGAATCATGCTCGCTTTCCAACGGATTGGTGAAACCCGTCACCTCGCCGAACCGCGACTCGTCCAGATACGCCTCGGCGCGCCCGGTAAGCATCTTGTGCACGTAGCTTTGGTGGGAGACATCGAAAACGAAACGGTCACGTGGAGAACCGAACACGCGGTGCAACGCCACGGTAAGCTCCACCACGCCAAGATTCGAACCGATGTGGCCACCATGCTTCCGGCCGTAATTCAACAGCGTGGAACGAATCTCCAGACACAGATCACGCAACTGTTGCGAAGAAAGGGCATGCACATCCGCCGGAGAATGAATCGAACCCAGTATGCCAGCGGTCATTATGCGCAACTGTCCTTCCCTGAACCTGTCTTCTTTACCGCGGAAAATCCTATCCCACTGTATGCCTCTGCCGGGGTGTCGGTTGTGAAATACCTGCAAAGTCTTCTCAACTGCGGCACAATGGAAACGATGAAATGAATCGAACCACCGAAAAACCGCGAAGGAGCGCTGACCATGAAAGCCGTATACGCAGCAGGAACCGATTATGACAATCCGCTGTCGCAACTCAAGGTGGGGGAGCTGGACACGCCCGAAACCAAGCCGTTCTGGAGTACCATCCACGTGGCCGCAGCCAGCGTGAACCACCACGACATCTGGAGCCTGCAGGGCGTGGGACTCTCCGCCGAACAGACGCCGATGATTCTCGGCACCGACGCGTCAGGCGTGCTCGACGAGGACATTCCTGTTCGCAAAGGGCTGAAAGCCGGAGCCGAAGTGGTGCTCTACACCTTCGTCGGCACCGACGGCGCCGGCGTCATGCCGGGGGAGCGGCGCACCATCCTATCCGAAAAATACGCGGGCACCATGGCCGAGATCACCCAGGTGCCCAGCGCCAACGTGTTCGCCAAACCCGCCAACCTGACCCTCGATGAGGCTGCCGCGCTCGGCACCAGCTGGCTGACCGCCTACTCACTGCTGTTCACATCGGCCAACGTGAAACCGGGAGACACCGTGCTCGTCCAAGGCGCGGGCGGCGGCGTGTCCACAGCGGCCATCCAACTCGCCCATGCGGCAGGACTGGAAGTGTTCGTCACGTCACGCAGCGAAGAGAAACGAGACCGCGCGATCGCCATCGGAGCCGACGCCGCCTTCGAAACCGGCGCGCGACTGCCGCATAAGGTCGACGCAGTCATCGAATCGGTCGGCGCGGCCACCTGGAGCCATTCCGTCAAATCCGTACGCCCCGGCGGCACCATCGCCATCTGCGGAGCCACCACAGGAGACCAGCCTGGAGCCGAACTGACCCGCATCTTCTTCCAGGACATTCGCGTGCAAGGCAACACCATGGGTTCGCGTGACGATTTCGCACGACTGCTCAAATTCGTGGAACACGCCGACCTGCACCCCGTCATCGACTCCACCTACGCGCTTGCCGACGCGCCCGCGGCGTTCCGCAAAGTGGTCGACGGCGACGTTTTCGGAAAGGTCGTGCTGCACATCGAGCCGAGTAAGTAAAGTAGACGGTGTTCTGGAACACGTAAGTCTACGTAAATCCTTCGGAGGTTTTGATGGCAGACAACAAGCCTGAAGTCGCGGTGATCATGGGATCGGCAAGCGATTGGGAGACCATGAAGCACGCATGCGAGATGCTCGACCAGTTCGAGGTGCCGTACATGAAGCAGGTGATTTCCGCGCACCGCACCCCGGAACTGATGGGTGAGTTCGCGCACAACGCCCGTGCCAACGGGCTGAAGGTCATCATCGCCGGCGCGGGCGGCGCGGCCCACCTGCCGGGCATGGTCGCGGCGCAGACCACACTGCCGGTCATCGGCGTGCCGGTGCGCTCCCACGCGCTGTCCGGCTGGGATTCGCTGCTGTCCATCGTGCAGATGCCGGGCGGCATTCCGGTGGCCACCACCGCCGTCGGCAACTCCGGCGCAACCAACGCCGGCCTGCTCGCGGTGAGCATTCTGAGCACCATCGACGAGCGACTGGCCAAGGCGCTGCAGGACTATCGTGACTCCCTGAAGGAAAAGGTGGCTGAATCCAATGCCCAGCTTGTCTGAGGAAACCAACGGCCGTATCGAACGACTGATGCCCGGCGCGACCATCGGCATCATCGGTGGCGGCCAGCTCGGCCGCATGATGGCGCTGTCCGCGCGCTACATGGGCTTCCGCATCGGCGTGCTCGACCCGACACCCGACTGTCCGACCGCTCAGGTCGCGGATTTCCAAGTGACCGCCGAATACGACGACATCGCCGCCATCCGCGAACTGGCTGAAAAGTCCGACGTGCTCACCTACGAGTTTGAGAACGTGGACGCCGACGCCATCGACCAAGTTCGTTCCCTCGCGGCGGCCCCGCAAGGCACCGATCTGCTGCGCGTCACGCAGGACCGTGTCAACGAGAAGCGGTTCATCAACGACCATGGCACGCCCACCGCGCCGTGGAAGGCTGTCAACAGCGTCGAGGAACTTGAAGCGGCACTTGATGAGATCCACTATCCGGCTGTGCTTAAAACCCGTTCCGGCGGTTACGACGGCCACGGCCAGACCGTGCTCAAGTCCGAAGCCGACTTGGAGCAGGTGCGCGCCCGCGCCGACCATGACGGCAGCTTCCCGCCAAGCATTCTGGAAGGCTTCGTCGATTTCGCGTTCGAAGCGAGCATCCTCGTCGCCGGCAACGGCAAGGATTACGTGACCTTCCCGATCGTGCGCAACGAGCATCGCAACAACATCTTGCACATGACCATCGCGCCGGCCGAAGTGGACGAAACCGTGGCCAAGGAGGCGCACGAGCTGGCGTTGCGACTGGCCAAAGGCTTCGAACTCGCCGGCATTCTGGCCATCGAACTGTTCATCACCAAAGACAACAAGGTCATCGTCAACGAACTGGCCCCACGTCCGCACAATTCCGGCCACTACACCATCGAGGCCTGCTCGTTCGATCAGTTCGACGCGCACATTCGCGGCATTGCCGGCTGGCCGCTCGAACAGCCGCAGCTGCTCAAGCCCGCCGTCATGGTCAACGTGCTCGGCCAGCATGTGGCGCCGACCCGTGCGCTCATCGCCGACCATCCCGAATGGAACGTGCACGACTACTGCAAGGCGGAAGTGCGCCACGACCGTAAGATGGGGCACATCACCGTGCTGACCGACGACACCGCCAAAACCGTGGCCGACCTTGAGGCCACCGGCTGCTGGGACGACTTGAAGAAAGCCTGACATCATAAGTAATGAGTGAACATATCGTGCGGCAGACCCGCCAGAAAGACGCCATCCGCGACGTGCTGAACGGCTGCGACGAATTCATCTCCGCGCAGGAGCTGCACCGCAAGCTGGAAGACCGTGGCGAACATATCGGACTCGCCACGGTCTACCGGCAGCTCAACGCCCTGGCTGAAGCCGGCCGCGCCGACACGGTCCGTCTCGACGGGCAGCAGCTGTTCCGCCTGTGCGGCGATGACGGGCACCATCATCACCTCGTCTGTACGAACTGCGGCAAAACCGTGGAAATTGAATCGCCTTCCGAAAGCTGGCTGAAAGGCATCTCCGACAAGTACGGCTTCACCATTGAACGGCACACGCTGGAGGTGTTCGGCCTGTGCGAGGACTGCCGGAAGGCGGACAAGTAGCGGCTGTCTGCCGTATTTCCGTTGGAATCGTATCGCCATCGGCGCAATCCAATCGTAAAAATCGTAAAGAAAAAACGTTGGACGTTGTCTTTTTCAGACGCATATATGACAATAGGGCATTGCAAACGAACTAAGTGGGGTTATGCGTGACCAAAGCAACATCGAAAAACGAGCCGATTGAGGAGCTCAGCATCGCCACCGTGGATCCGACGGCCAGGAAGACGGGCAAGGAATTCCCGGGATGGCTTTACGGTGTGCTGTTCGTCCTGTTCGATGCGGTGGGCATCGCTGCGTTGCAGATCGGCGTTAGCGAATCCGCGACGCGTGTGCAGCTGTCGAACAACATGTGGCTCACCGGTTGGGGATTCGTCGGCAAGATGTTCACCAGCGCCAATTTCGTGGCGGTGCTGAACCTCATCCTATGGGGCGTCCTGTATGTCATTCTGCTGATGCTCACCAATCGTTTCTGGGTGGCCACGCCGATATTTCTGGCGGTGACGTTCATCGTCGCGGTGATCGAGCATTTCAAAGTGTCGATTCGATACGAGGCGATTCTGCCAAGCGATCTGAACTTCCTCAAAGCCGATGCGGGCAATCTGATGAGTTTCATGCCGTCCGGCGCGCAATGGACCATTCTGATCGCGGTGGCGGCGTTTGCCGCGTTCGTGGCGCTGTTCGTCTTCCTGAACCGCCTCGACGCGCGTCACGGCAGACTGTTTCGCGGCTCCGACAAGCAATCCCGTTCCGTGAACGCGATCGCAAGACTGCTGCTGATCCTGCTTCCAGGCCTGTTCTTCACGCTGTATTCGATGCAGGTGAGCACCGTCGGCTCGTGGGCCAAAGGCTTCGCCACCGTCATGGGGGACAAGCCCTCCATGTGGGACTCCGTATACGACGCCCAGCGCAACGGGCCGCTGGTGGCGTTCACCCGTCAGCTCAACCCGAAAGTCATGGTCAAGCCGGACGACTATTCCGAAGAGACCATGAAGCAGGTCGCGGCACGCTATGAGAAGGCCGCGAAGAAGATCAACGCGAAACGTTCCGCGAACATGACCGACAGCACCGTCATCTATGTGCTGTCCGAATCCTTCTCCGACCCGTCACGCGTGTCGGGACTCAAAGTCAACAAGGATTCCATACCGAACATCCGCAAGATTAAGCAGAATACCACGTCCGGCCTGATGCTGTCCTCCGGATACGGCGGCGGCACCGCCAATCTGGAATACATGGGACTGTCCGGTCTGAGCATGGCGAATTTCGATTCCTCACTGACCAGCCCATACCAGCAGCTGGTACCGAGCGAGCATTGGACGCCGACCATCAACCAGATGTGGGGCGCGTCCAAGAACTCCATCGGACTGCACCCGTACGAGTCGTCCATGTATTCGCGCGCCACCAATTACAAGAAGTTCGGCTTCTCGCATTTCTACACGCTGACCGGGCCGGACGTCATCTCGCATCAGGACAAGATCGACGATTCGCCGTACGTCTCCGACGAGGCCACCTACCAAAGCACGCTGGAGGAAGTCAGGAAAACCAAGTCGAACCAGTTCCTGCAGGTCATCACCATGCAGAACCACATGCCCTACCATGACTGGTACAAGCACAACGACTTCAAAGCCTCCTCCACTACGGGAAAGCCGTTGAAGGACGACGAGAAGGAATCCATCGAAACCTACCAAAAGGGCGCGTCCCTGACGGATGGGGCGACCGCCGGATTCCTCAGCGAACTCGACAAGCTCGACAAGCCGGTCACCGTGGTCTTCTACGGCGACCATCTGCCTGGTATCTACTCCTCGGCATCCGCGGACGACGACAACTCGCTGGCCCTGCATCAGACGGACTACTTCATCTGGTCCAACAAAGCCTCCGGCACGCAAGGCAACAAGATCGACAACGCCGAATACTCGTCGCCGAACTTCTTCGTGGCCCAGGCGGCCGAGCACATGGATGCCAAAGTCTCCCCATACCTGGCGTTCCTCACCGAAATGCATTCCAAGATCTCCGCCATGGAACCGCCGGTCGTGAACAACATCCAAGGCTGGGACCGCATCCCCGAAGGACAGAACATCTATCTGAACTCCAAGGGCGAGCCCATGGCCGAAGACGATTTCGACGCCGAGACCAAGCAGCTGCTGGCCGATTACCGGCTCATCCAATACGACATCACCACGGGGGAGAATTACCTGAAAGACACCTCCTTCATGGACCTGCCGTAACGAGGACGGCGCGCCTGCCGCACGGCTCGACACTCGACGTACCGTTGTGCGCCTTCGTGTCGTGCCGCACGGAATTCGCGCACGTCCTCGTCACGGCAGGCGTGTGGTGGGCGACGACGCGCCTGCCGCACAAATCTTAAAATATTGAGGGGCTGTTCCAAACTATTGGAACAGCCCCTCAACGGCTATTGGTTCAGCGCAGCCAACACACCATCATCACGCATTCAGCGCTTTGAAACCGATGTCGTGACGGTAGAACATGCCCTTGGTGTCGAGCTTGTCGATGATCGCGTAGACCTTGTCCTGCGCGGCCTTGATGTCCGCAGCGGAGGACTCGACCAGCAGCACGCGACCGGAGTTGGCCACGAGACCATGCTCGCCACGTGCGACGCCCGCATAGTAGACATGGGAATCGTCATCTACCGTGATCTCAGGAATCGCGGCACCCTTGACCACGTTGGTCGGGTAACCTTCGGAAGCGATCACCACGCCAAGAGTGGCATTGTCCTCATCCCACGTGAATTCCGGGGTTTCGCCGTTGAGAATGGCGTTGATGCCGGCACCGAGATCGGACGTGAGCTTCGGCAGCACCACTTCGGTCTCTGGATCGCCGAAACGCGCGTTGAATTCAATGACCTTCGGTCCGTCGGCGGTGGCGATGAGGCCGGCGTACAGAATGCCGGTGAACGGCGTGCCCTCGTCGGCCATGGCCTGAACGGTCGGCTTGACGATGGTTTCGATGGCGGTGTCGATCACATCCTGACCGATCTGCGGAACCGGGCTGTAGGCGCCCATGCCGCCGGTGTTCGGACCCTTGTCGCCATCGTAGGCACGCTTATGATCCTGCGAAATCGGCATCGGCCAGAAATCGGTGCCGTTCACAAAGCTCATCAGAGAGAATTCCTGACCCTCAAGGAAATCCTCGATAACCACCTTCGCGCCGGCGTTGCCGAAGCGGTGGTCCACGAAAATGTCCTCCAAAGCGGCGATGGCGGTCTCCTCATCCATCGCCACGGTCACGCCCTTGCCTGCGGCCAGGCCATCGGCCTTGATGACGATCGGCGCGCCATGCTCGCGCACATAAGCGGTGGAACGCTCCAAATCGTCGAACGTCTGGTACTTCGCGGTCGGAATGTCGTGACGTTCCATAAGCTGCTTGGCGAAGTCCTTGGAACCCTCGATCTGCGCGGCGGCCTTGTTCGGGCCGAACGCCTTGATGCCGGCGGCCGCGAAATCGTCGACGATGCCTTCGATAAGCGGCACTTCCGGTCCGACGAACACCCAATCGTAACCATTGTTCTTCACGAAATCGATGAGCGCCGCATGATTGGACGGGTTGAGCTGCGTGGTGCGGATGCCGTCAAGCTCCATGCCCGGATTGCCTGGGGCCACAGTGACCTCGCTGACGCTGCCGCCACGCATGAGCGCGTGGGCGATGGCATGTTCACGCGCACCGGAACCAATGACCAGAACCTTCATATTTCCTCCTGTTGTATCCCTTATGGGGAAGAGTGCCAATCTCAAGAAATAATATCGGGGGTGCCTGTTCGGCCACCCCCGTATGTTCGTTTACTGCAGTTCGACGTCCTCGCCGGTCTTCTTGACGATATTGCCCAGCACATAGCCGGCCTCGCCATTGGACTTCAGCAATTCCATGGTCTTATCGGCATCTTCGGCGCTGACGGCCAGCACCATGCCGATACCCATGTTGAAGATGTTGAACATTTCCATATGATCGATGCTGCCGGCCTTCTCGAGCACGTCGAAAATCGGGAGCACCGGCCAGGAACCAAGGTTGATATGGGCGGCAAGACCGTCCGGAATCATACGCGGAATGTTCTCGATGAAACCGCCGCCGGTGATATGCGCGACGCCCTTGACCACGCCCGCCTTGAACAGCGGGGAAAGGGCCTTCACGTAAATCTTGGTCGGAGTGAGCAGCACGTCGCCAAGCTTCTCACCGCCCAGTTCGTCCAGTACGGTGTCCACGGTGTAGCCGGCCTGCTCGAACAGGGCCTTGCGCACCAGGGAGAAACCGTTGGAATGCACGCCGGTGGACGGCAGGCCGATAAGCACGTCGCCCTCAGCGATGGTGGAGCCGTCGACGATAGCGGACTTTTCGGCCACGCCGACCGCGAAGCCAGCCAGATCGTACTCGTCTTCGTCATACATGCCCGGCATCTCGGCGGTCTCGCCGCCGATCAAACCGGAACCGGCCTGCACGCAGCCGTCGGCCACGCCGGAGACGACCTGCTCGAGCAGAGCCGGATCGTTCTTGCCGCAGGCGATGTAATCCAGGAAGAACAGCGGCTCGGCGCCCTGGGCGGCGATATCGTTGACGCACATGGCCACGCAGTCGATGCCGATGGTGTCGTGCTTGTTGGCCATCTTGGCCACGACCAGCTTGGTGCCGACGCCGTCGGTGCCGGAAATCAGCACCGGCTCCTTGTAACCGAGGGAAGCGAGATCGAACAATCCGCCGAAGCCGCCGATGCCGCCGACCACGCCCGGACGGTTGGTGCGCGCCACGTGGGACTTGATACGCTTGACGACTTCGTAACCGGCCTCAACGCTTACGCCGGCTTCCTCATATGCTTTTGGCATATCTAACCTTTCTCGGGTCTCAGTGTTCTTCTTGGGATGAAGTGGTGGTGTATTCGTTGCCCTCGTACTTGCTCTTGTACAGGGCGAATTCAGGCAGACGGACACGATCCTCCGGAGTGAGCGACTTCAGGAAGTCGGCTTCGTAGTCGTCCAAGGCGGTCGGATAGTCGCCGTTGAAGTAGGCCACGCACAGGCCGCCATACGGTGCGTCCGCACCCAGACCGATGGATTCCACCAAGCCGTCGAGCGACAGGAACGCCAGTGAATCGGCTCCGATGTAGTCGCGGATCTCGTCGACGGACTTCTTGGCCGCGATCAGCTCCTTGGTGGTGGAGATGTCGATGCCGTAGAAGCACGGGTACTTCAGCGGCGGGGAGCTGATGCGCATATGCACTTCGGCCGCCCCGGCCTCCTTGAGCATCTGCACGATGCGCTTCGAGGTGGTGCCGCGCACGATGGAATCATCGATGACGACCACGCGCTTGCCCTTGACCACGCCGCGCACTGCGGACAGCTTCATACGCACGCCCTGCTCGCGCAGCTCCTGCGTGGGCTGGATGAAGGTGCGTGCCACGTACTGGTTCTTGATCAGACCCATTTCGTTCGGCAGGCCGGCCTCCTCCGAATAGCCGGAAGCCGCCGACAGGGAGGAGTTCGGCACGGCGATGACCATATCGGCGTCGACGGGGGATTCCTGAGCCAGGCGCGCGCCCATGCGCTTGCGGGCCGAATGCACGTTCACGCCGTAGATGTTGGAATCGGGGCGTGCGAAGTAGATGAATTCCATCGAGCAGATGGCCAGCTGGGTCTGATCCGTGTAACGGTCGATGCGGTAGCCATCGTCATCCACGACCACGATCTCGCCCGGGCGGATGTCACGCACCAGTTCGGCTCCGACAGTGTCGAGCGCGCAGGTCTCGGAAGCGAGCACATAGGCGCCGTTCGTCATCCTGCCAAGGGACAGCGGACGGAATCCGTTCGGATCGAGCGCGCCGATCATGGCATGTTCGGTCATGATCAGATAGGCGAAACCGCCGTGCACGGTGTTGAGCGCTTCCTTGAGCTTGTCCATGAACGTGGGCTTGCTGGAACGACGGATGAGGTGCATGAGCACTTCGGTGTCGGAGTTCGAATGGAAGATCGCTCCCTCGTCCTCCAGCTTGCGGCGTAAGGAGGGGCAATTGGTGAGATTGCCGTTGTGACACAACGCCATATCCCCGTCATGGAAGCGGAAGATGAACGGCTGGATGTTGTCGGTGCCGCCGGAACCGGCTGTGGCGTAACGCACATGGCCGATCGCTTTGTCTCCTTTCAGGCGTTCGATTTCCCGTTCGTCGCTGAACACTTGGGTCAGCAGACCCGTTCCGCGATGACCGATGAGATGACCATTATCGTTGGAGACAATGCCGGCACCCTCCTGACCGCGATGCTGCAGCGCGTGTAGACCGAAGTAGGTGAGTCGGGCGGCGTCCGAGTGGCCCCAAACGCCGAAAATACCGCATTCCTCGTGGATGTCTTCGAGTTCAGCTGACAAGCCAAAGCTCCTTCCAAAACCATGGAGACAAGGGGTTCGCTATCGTCCAACAGTATCAATGGGCGGCTACAAGAGTCGGGTTTTGTCCAGTTCTCAGACGGTATATGGAACCGGACATGCAATCGAACAGCCGTTCGAAAAAGCTGTTATGATGGAAGACGTTGAAAACGCGAATCACGGTCGTCGGGGTGCGGGAAGTCCCCCGTATGAGCCATTGCATGGAAGGAGCATCATGGCCGGACGAATATACGTGGCAATCGACCTCAAATCCTTCTATGCGTCCTCGGAATGCGTGGAACATGGATTCCCTCCGCTATCCACACACTTGGTGGTGGCGGACCAGGAGAGGACCGACAAAACCATCTGCCTTGCGATCTCGCCGTCGTTGAAGGCATACGGTCTGCCCGGACGCGCCCGCCTATTCGAAGTCAAAGCGAAACTGAAGGAAATCAACGCGGTCCGTCGCGCCGCGGCTCCAGGCGGTGTGCTGACGGGGAAATCGTATGATGCGAAGGCGCTCGCGGCCAATCCGAATCTGGCTGCTGACGTGTTCATCGCCAAACCGCGCATGTCTCATTACTTGGCGATGAGTGCGAAAATCTACGGTATTTATCTGAAATACGTTTCGGCTGAGGATATCCACGTCTATTCGGTGGACGAGGTGTTCATGGACGTCACCGGCTATCTGCGCGCCTATGGAAAAGGGGTGGAGGAGATGACCCGTGACATCATCCGCGATATCCACACCCAGACCGGCATCACCGCCACCGCGGGCATCGGCACGAACATGTATCTGGCTAAAGTGGCTATGGATATCGTGGCCAAACACATCCAGGCGGGGGAGGACGGCATTCGCATCGCCCGGCTTGACGAGATGTCGTACCGGAGATTGTTGTGGAATCACCGGCCGCTTACCGATTTCTGGCGTGTGGGGCGTGGATATGCAAGGAAGCTCGAAGCGCACGGACTGGCGACCATGGGGGATATCGCTCGCTGTTCCATTGGCCGTGCCGACGAATACTACAACGAAGATCTACTGTACAAGATGTTCGGTGTGAACGCCGAACTGCTCATCGACCATGCGTGGGGCTGGGAACCGTGCACCATCGCGGACATCAAAGTGTACAAGCCGGCGGGGCACAGCTTGAGTTCCGGACAAGTGCTGACAGGGCCGGCGGGATTCGACGCAGCCCGGCTGATTGTGCGTGAAATGGCGGATACGCTGTCATTGGATTTGGTAGCGAAGGGCGTGAAAGCCGGCAGAGTGGGATTGATGGTCGGCTACGACACGGCAAGCCTCGATCCGAAACGGCTTGGCAAGGACGGTTCCGCTGATTTGAAGGCGATTGCCGAACATGCCGTGGCAACATACGACGGCCCTGTTTCGATCGACAGGTATGGCCGCCGCGTACCCAAGCCGGCCACCGGGGCGATCGCATTGCCGGAGCCGACGTCGGCTACGTCGCGTATTTGCGACGCGGTCGATAAGCTTTTCCTTTCGATCGTAGACAGGCGTTTGCTGGTCCGTCGGCTGAATGTGGTCGCCGCCGATGTGCTGACCGACGAGCAACTTGAGGAACGGCGGCAGGCGGCCGCGTCCGAATATACGCAGCCTGATTTGTTCGCCGCGATGGAAGCGCCGGTGGATTCCGCTTCCGCTGATGCGGCCGAATGCGAGGCTATGCGTTCCGCCGATGGTGGTTCCAAGGATTCGCCACGAGGGGACGCCGAACTGCATATGCAGCAAACGCTTCTGGACATCAAACGCAAATTCGGCAGAAATTCCATCATCAAGGCCATGGATATGTTCGATGACGCCACAGGCCAGCAGCGCAACAAGCAGATAGGAGGTCATGCGGCATGAGCCTTACGGAAACCCATCGCTACGACGACATCATCGATCTGCCGCATCACCAATCGCAGACGCATGCCCATATGAGCATGCATAACCGTGCCGCCCAATTCATGCCTTTCGCCGCCCTGACCGGTTACGACGACATCATCAGACAAACCGCGCAATCCAGCGATGATGCGGTGGAACGCGCCAACAGGCCCGTCGATCTCGCCGAGGGTTACCTTTCCGCCTGAAGCGGCTGCTATGACGAATGTCGCGGATTGCTGTATATGAAAGGGTGGGTTCGGAATCATGAGATTTCGAACCCACCCTTGATTATGTGAGCGTGAAAAGAGTCTTGATGCTCAGGCGGCGAAGTACTCCACGCCGGCCGCGAACAGCGGCTGGTCCTTCTCGCCAGGCACGTTCACGAATGTGCCGTTGCTGTAGCGCTCGGAGTGGCCCATCTTGCCGAACACGCGGCCGTCCGGACTGGTGATGCCTTCGATGGCCAACAGCGAACCGTTCGGGTTCACATCCAGGTCCATGCCCGGCACGCCAGCCTCGTCCACATACTGCGTGGCGATCTGGCCGTTGGCCTTGAGCTGGGCGAGCACGTCGTCGGAAGCCACGAAACGGCCCTCGCCGTGGGAGATGGCGATGGTGTGCATGTCGCCCACCTCGGTCTTCGCAAGCCACGGGGAGAGGTTCGAAGCCACGCGGGTGCGCACCAGACGGCTCTGGTGGCGGCCGATGGTGTTGAACGTCAGCGTCGGGCATTCGGCGGTCATCGGCACGATGTCGCCGTACGGCACCAGGCCAAGCTTGATAAGCGCTTGGAAACCGTTGCAGATGCCGAGCATCAGGCCATCACGGTTGTTCAGCAGGTCGCGCACGGCCTCGGTCACGGCCGGAGCGCGGAAGAACGCGGTGATGAACTTGGCGGAGCCGTCCGGTTCGTCGCCGCCGGAGAAGCCGCCAGGAATCATGATGATCTGGCTCTTCTTGATCTCCTCTACCAACGCGTTGGTGGATTCGGCCACGGCCGCCGGGGTGAGGTTGTTCACGATAAGCGTGCTCACGTCGGCGCCCGCGCGTTCGAAGGCGGCTGCGGAATCGTATTCGCAGTTGTTGCCTGGGAACACGGGGATGATCACATGCGGCTTGGCCACACCGGTGCCGGTGTACACGGTCTTCTTCGGAGCGTCGAAGGACACGGTTTCAACCGTCTTGCCCTTCTCGTCGCCCTTGGAACGGTACGGGAACACGGATTCGATGCCGCCCTCCCACGCGTCCTGCAGCTCGGCCAGATCAAGCGTCTCGCCGGCGGCCACGAACGAATACTCCTCGGTGGTTTCGCCGACCTCGCTGACTTCCACCAGGTTGGACACGGCCGGAACCTTCGCATTGTCGGCAAGCTCGATGATGAAGGAGCCATAGGCCGGAGCAAACAGGTCATCCACGGCAATGCCGTCGGCCAGCTTCACACCAATCTGGTTGCCGACCGTCATCTTGAAGATCGCCTCGGCGGTGGCGCCGTAGCCCGGAGTGGACACGGCCAGAGCGTCGCCGAAATCGGTGAGCTCCTCAACCGCGGAGAACACCTCCAGCAGCGAATCCTTGTCCGGGGTGAGACCATCGGAATGATAACGCGGGGCGATGCGGACCACACGGTGACCGGCACCCTTGAACTCCGGGGATGTGGCGCGCTTCATATTGCCCACGGCCACGGCGAAGGAGATAAGGGTCGGCGGAACGTCAAGCTGCTCGAACGTGCCGGACATGGAGTCCTTGCCGCCAATCGCGCCGGCGCCCAGATCCACCTGAGCCATCAAAGCGCCCAGCACGGCGGCCATCGGCTTGCCCCAGCGTTCCGGCTCGTCACGCAGCTTCTCGAAATACTCCTGGAAGCTCAGGTACGCCTTCTCATGTTCGAAGCCGGCGGCAACCAGCTTCGAAAGCGATTCGACCACGGACAGGTACGCGCCCGCGAACTGGTTCTGCTCCATGATGTACGGGTTGAATCCCCAGGCCATCGCGGAAGCGGTGGTGGTCTCACCGAACACCGGAAGCTTGGCGACCATGGCCATGTTCGGGGTCAGCTGCTTGCGTCCGCCGAACGGCATGAGCACGGTGCCCGCGCCGATGGTGGAGTCGAAACGCTCGGAAAGACCCTTGTTGGAAGCCACGTTCAGGTCGGTGAGCATGGTGTGCATGCGCTCGGAAAGCGTGCCGGAAGCCCACGGCGTCGTGTAGCCGTGCTGCGCCTCGACATGCACCACCTGATGCTTCGGAGCGCCGTTGGAGGCGAGGAATTCGCGGGAAAGGTCCACGATCGTGTCGCCGTTCCACACCATCGTCATGCGCGGATCCTCGGTCACGGTCGCAATGACCTCGGCCTCGAGATTCTCCTCCTTGGCGTAGCCGAGGAACTCGTCCACATCCTCGGCGGCCACATCCACGGCCATGCGTTCCTGCGATTCGGAGATCGCCAGTTCGGTGCCGTCAAGACCCTCGTACTTCTTGGACACCTTGTTGAGGTCCACATACAGGCCGTCGGCAAGCTCGCCGACCGCCACGGACACGCCGCCCGCGCCGAAATCGTTGCAACGCTTGATCAGACGGCACGCGTCACCACGGCGGAACAGACGCTGCAGCTTGCGCTCGACCGGCGCGTTGCCCTTCTGCACTTCGGCGCCGTCAAGCTCCAGCGATTCGACGTTATGCGCCTTGGAAGCGCCGGTGGCGCCACCGATGCCGTCGCGACCGGTACGGCCGCCGAGCAGGATGACCTTGTCTCCCGGAGCCGGGGTCTCGCGGCGCACATGATCGGCCGGAGTCGCGGCCACGACCGCGCCGACCTCCATGCGCTTGGCCACATAGCCGGGATGGTAGATCTCGTCCACCTGGCCGGTGGCCAGGCCGATCTGGTTGCCGTAGGAGGAGTAGCCGGCTGCGGCGGTGGTGACGAGCTTGCGCTGGGGGAGCTTGCCCTCAAGCGTTTCGGAAACCGGCACGGTCGGATCGGCGGCACCGGTCACACGCATCGCCTGATACACGTAGGAACGGCCTGACAGGGGGTCGCGGATGCAGCCGCCGATGCAGGTGGCCGCGCCGCCGAACGGTTCGATCTCGGTGGGGTGGTTGTGGGTCTCGTTCTTGAACAGGAACAGCCAATCCTCGTCGTGGCCGTTCACATCCACCTTCACCTTGACGGTGCAGGCGTTGATTTCCTCGGATTCGTCGAGGTTCTTCAGAATGCCGTTCTTCTTGAGCCACTTCGCGCCGATCGTGCCCATATCCATCAGACACACGGGCTTCTCGTCGCGGCCCAGCTCGTGGCGCATCTCAAGATACTTGTCGAACGCGGCCTTGACCGCGGCGTCATCGATTGCGACCTCGTCGAGCTGCGTGCCGAACGTGGTGTGGCGGCAATGATCGGACCAATAGGTGTCGATCACCTTGATCTCGGTGATCGTCGGATCGCGCTGTTCCTCGGTGAAGTAAGCACGGCAGAACTGCAGATCGGCCAGATCCATGGCCAGACCGCGATCCTCGATGAATTGTTCGAGCTCGGCGTCGCTCATGGTGCGGAAGCCGCTGATGACCTCCACCTTGCCGGGAACCGGCACCTGGGTCTTGAGCGTGGTCTTCACATCCAGCGAGGCCTCACGCGCCTCCACCGGGTTGATCACGTAATGCTTGATGGCCTCGACATCGGCTTCGGAGAGCTCGCCTTCCAGCGCATACACCTTGGCGGAACGAACCGTCGGACGCTCGCCTTGGGAGATCAGCTGGATGCACTCGCTGGCGGAATCCGCGCGCTGGTCGAACTGGCCGGGCAGATACTCCACCGCGAACACGGTGTCGGAACCGAAATCAGGCAGGTCGGCGTAGACGTTGTCCACCTGCGGCTCGCTGAACACGGTCGGCGTGGCCTGGGCGAACAGCTCCTCGCTGATGCCTTCCACGTCGTACCGGTTGACGAGACGGACGTTCTTCAAAGCTCCGATGCCGAGAATGGTGCGCAACTCGTTGGCGAGCTGCTGGGCCGCGACGTCAAAGCCCGGCTTCTTTTCCACGTACACGCGAAAAACCATGGTCAACTCCTTGAAAAAGAGGGGTTATTGGATTTGGATTGACAAAAGAATGAAGGATTGCGATATAACAAGGAAGCCCGCATCCGGCTTTCGCTTCAGATGCGGGCTTGCAAACGCATTACTCTGCGACTTCGATGCCCTCGGACTTGGCGAGCTCGGCCAAGCGGCTTTCGATCTCCTCGTATGCCGGGATGATGTCGCCCAGGTCGCGGCGGAACAGGTCCTTATCGAGGTGCTCCACCTTGCCGGAATGGTCGCGCTGATCCCACAGGCGGCAGGAATCCGGGGTGATTTCGTCGGCGAGCAGCAGCGTGCCGTCGGAGGTGCGGCCCATCTCGATCTTGAAATCGACCAGCTTGACGTCGATCTTGGCGAAGATTTCGATCAGGGCTTCGTTGATGCGACGGGCGAGCGGCGCGATTTCGGCCAGATCCTCGCGGGTGCACACATCGAGCGCCACCAGATCGTCGTCGTTCACGAACGGATCGTGCAGGTCATCGTTCTTCAGGAAGTACTCCAGCACCGGTTCCTTGAGCTCGATGCCCTCTTCGACGCCCAAGCGAGAGCAGAAGTGGCCGGCGGCGGTGTTACGCAGCACGATCTCGAGCGGGAACATGGTGACCTTCTTGACCAGCTGGGAGGTCTCGCCCACGCGTGCCACCAGATGGCTGTCGATACCGCGCTTCTTGAGCAGATCGAAGATCAGCGTGGTGATGAGGTTATTCAGCCTGCCCTTGCCGGCGAAGTCTTCCTTCTTTTCGCCGTCACCTGCGGTAGCGGAGTTCTTGTATTCGACCCAGAGCACCTCCGGATCGTCAGTTGCGTACAGTTGCTTGGCCTTGCCCTCGTAGAGCTTTTCCAACTTCTCCATTACTCGCCTTTCCTGGTGTTTGGGAGGTAGATAGTTTGGTGAACTTGACGGTTAACAAGATACCAACGGGAGGCTACAATCGCGCGACTTTTGGGCGCGTTCCGGCAGCCTCGTCTCAGCATCCGGCGATAGCCGTCAAACGATTGCGATGTCGAGCGATTCGGCCACGTTCCCGGCTTTGGCGCGCGCATCCGCCTCGTTGCCGCCGACGGCCAGCGCGACCGCCATGCGTCGGTGCCCATGCACTTCCGGCTTCGCGAAGACACGCAGGTCGGTCCCCGGTTCGGCGAGCGCGGCGGCGACGTTGCGGAATTCCGCTTCGCCATCGCCCTGGACGACGATCGCATGGCTTGCCGCGACGGTTCCTTGCGGAATCGACAGGGCGACATGTTCCTGTGTGATCGGCAGGCCGAGGATCGCGCGCGCGTGCAATGCGAATTCGCTCAACCGCTGGGAAGCCATGGTGACCATGCCGGTGTCATGCGGACGAGGGGAGACCTCGTTGAACAGCACGTTTCCGTCGGTCAGCACGAACAGTTCGACGCCGAACACGCCCCAGCCTTTTTCGCCGGAAGCCTGGGCCTTCGCCACCAGACCTTCCACGGCGGTTCGTGCGATGTGCTGCGCCTGTTCGAGCACGTCCGGCGTGAAGGTGGCCGGCTGCCAGGATTCGCGGTAGTCGCCGTTTTCCTGACGTTGTCCGATCGGAGCGCAGGTCACGATGCCGGCGCTGGAGCTGACGGTCAGTACGGTCAGCTCGTAGTCGAGTGGGGCGAGCGCCTCCACGATCACGCGCGACACGTCGCCTTCGTCGTGTGCGCGGCGGCCTTCCTGCGCTTCGGTCCAAGCCGCGTCGATCGCATCCGCGGAACGTACCACGGACTGTCCGTGGCCGGAGGAGCTCATGATCGGCTTGACCACGCATGGATAGCCGACGATTTGCGCGCCCTCACGTAGTTCTTCCAGAGAGCCGGCGAAACGGTACGGGGTGGTCGGCAGTCCCAGTTCCTCGTGTGCGAGCACGCGCAGGCGTTCGCGATCCATGCAGATCGCCGCGATTTCGGCGCTTGGCACCACCTGCGCGCCACGTGCTGCGGCGGCCGCGAGTTCGGAGGTGGCGATTGCCTCGACTTCCGGCACGATGATGTCCGGCTGGATTTCGTCGAACAGCGCGCGCAGCTGGTCCGCGTTGGCCATGTCGAGCACGCGGTATTCGTGCGCCACCTGTTGTGCCGGCGCGCCGGCGTAGGAATCGGCCGCGCACACCCATGCGCCGAGTCTCATCAGTTCGATGGTGACTTCCTTGCCCAGCTCGCCGGAGCCAAGGAACAGAACACGGGTCGGATGCTTGCCAAGCGGAGTGCCGAGGGCACGATTCTCTTCAGTCATGACTTCTATTGTGCCATCGGCGTAGGATGGAACGCATGTCCGAGAATGAGAAGAATGAAACGCAACCCCCCCTGACCATTGCCATGGTGGTCGACACGTCGGGGAATCGGGGCAATGGCACCTCGAATTCGGCGTTGCAGTGGGCGCAGGAGCTGGAGCGCCAGGGGCATCATGTCCGTTTGGTGGGCATCGGCGCGCCCGAATATCCCGCGCGCGTCAATCATGTGCCGTTGGTCAGCTGGGTGGCGAAGAAGCAGCAGATGCAGTTCGCCGAGCCGAGCGACACGCTGTTTCGCAAGGCGTTCGATGGTGTGGACGTGGTGCATATCTACACGCCGTTCCGTTTCGGCCAGCATGCCTGCAAGGTCGCCAAACAGATGGGCATCGCCGTTACGGCCGGCTACCACGTGCAGCCGGAGAACGTCACGTATTCCGCGGGGCCTTTGAAATATGTGCCCGGCATCGACTCGTTCATCTACTGGCTGTTCGACATATGGCTGTACCGCAAGATCGACCATGTGCATGTGCCGACCGAATTGGGTGCGAGCCTGCTGCGCTCGCATGGATACAAGTCGAAGCTGCATGTCATCTCCAACGGCTACGAATCGCGGTTCACGCCGAAGCGGCAGCGCAAGGCAGACGAGCCGTCGCCGGTGCCGTTCCGTATCGTCGCGTCGGGACGACTGACTAATGAGAAGAACCATGTCGCGTTGATCCGGGCGATCGCCCGCTGCCGTCACGCGCAGGACATCGAATTGGTGATCGCCGGCACCGGGCCGCTTAAGAAGAGGTTGCAGCGTATGGCCGGACGGCTGTTGTCTCGTCCGGCTTCGATCGGATTCCACCGGAATGCCGACATGCCGGCGTTGCTGCGTTCCGGCGATCTGCTGGTGCATCCGTCGATCGCCGATCTCGAATCGGTGAGTGTCATCGAAGGCATGGCCGCCGGTCTGGTGCCGGTGATCGCCTCGTCGTCGCTGAGCGCGGCCGGCCAGTTCGCGCTGCTGGACGAATCGTTGTTCCCCATGGACGATGTGGACGCGCTGGCCCGTCGTATCGACTGGTGGATCGACCATCCGGCGCAGCTCGCCAAGTGGGGCGGCACCTACGCCGAACATACGAAAACCAATTATTCGGTGGAATCGTCCGTACGTAAGTTCGTCGCGATGGAACGTGAGGCGATCGCCGATAACCGTTGCTGAATGGCGCCTGCCGCAATCGCAATACAATCGTTATACATAAGCGAAAAGCCGGGAGCGATTTCCCGGCTTTCCTTGTTTTGCGGACTGTCTTTTACAGCAGTGCGACCAGCTCGTCCACCTGCTCGTCGGTCGTGGCCCAGCTGGTGCAGATGCGCATCACGGTATGCGTGTCGTCCGCCTTTTCCGTGAAGCCGAGACGGACGTCGCGTTGCAGACGTTCGGAGGTCTCGTTGTCGAGCGTGACGAAGATCTGGTTGGTCGGCGCATCGAAAGTCAGCGTGTAGCCACGTTCCACCAGCACCTTGCGGATACGGTCCGCGGCATCGTTGGCGTGGCGGGCGATGCGCAGGTACAGGCCGTCGGTGAACAACGTGTCGAACTGCAGTCCCAGCAGCCATCCCTTGGCCAGCAGCGCGCCATGCTGCTTGACGATCGTCACGAAATGCTTTGGCATGTTGCCGTGCGTGAACACCACGGCCTCGCCGAACATCGCGCCCACCTTGGTGCCGCCGATATAGAACACGTCGGCGAGACGCGCGATGTCCTCGATCGTCACGTCGTTGCCGGTGGCGGTCAGCGCGTAGCCGAGACGCGCGCCGTCGATGAACAACGGCATGTCGTACTTCGTGCAGACCTTGCGGATCGCCTCGAGTTCGGCCAGCGTGTACAGCGTGCCGTATTCGGTGGCCTGCGAAATGTACACGCAGCCGGGGAACACCATATGCGTGTAGTTGCCGTCCGCGTAGAACGTGGCGCAGTATTCGTCGAGTTCATCCGCGTCGATTTTGCCGTCATGGTGGGGGAGCGTGAGCACCTTGTGGCCGGTGAATTCGATAGCGCCCGCCTCATGCACGTTCACATGTCCGGTGGTGGCCGCCACCACGCCCGCATACGGCGGGGTGATGGCGTCGATGACGACCTGGTTGGTCTGAGTGCCGCCGACGAGGAAGAAGATTTCGGCGTCCGGGCATGCGCAGGCCTCGCGGATTTTGGCTTTGGCGCTTTCGCAGACGTCGTCGGTGCCGTAGCCGGGATACTGGTTGGGTGCGGTTTCGGCGAGACGGGCGATGATTTCCGGCGTCGCGGCGCAGGAGTAGTCGTTTTCGAAAGACAGCATGGTCGTTCCTTTTGTTGTGGGTTGCTTGCGATCGGGAAAGTCTGGTTCCGCGCGTTCGGCCTCCGCGGATAGCAAAAAACCTCGGAATTTCTTCCGAGGTTTCACCGGGGTGGCTAACGCGGCTCGAACGCGCGACCTTCTGAACCACAATCAGATGCTCTACCAACTGAGCTATAGCCACCATGTTCTCACTTCCATGCGGAAGCGCAACGAATGGATACTATACACGATTTTTCGGATGTGCGCGCGTCGGCGTGTTGCGCTTCCGGCTGCCATGTGATGTTCATTATGTGAACGGAATGTTACGCACTTGATGGATGGGTGCCTAATTTGTAGGCAATTCCAACGGAAGATGTCACGACGGGGTCGGCAGAAAGCCGGTCCCGTTTTGTTTTCCCCGGAAATGACTTCCATGGAAACGTGATTGAGAAAAGAGGAAACGACAATGCAGAAGATCAAGGCGTTTGGTGATTGGCTCACCAAATGGTTCACCGTGATCGTGATCGTATGGGCCGTGTTCAACTACTTCGTGCCGCAAACCAGCCTGTGGGGCAAGTCCTACACCGGATACTTCCTGGGCATCGTGCTGTTCGGCATGGGCCTGACGCTGACGCTCGACGATTTCAAGCGTATCCTCACCCAGCCGCTGATGGTCGTCGTCGGCACGGTGGCTCACTTCGTGATCATGCCGTTGGTGGCCGTGCTGCTGTGCTGGATCTTCCGTCTCGACGGCCCGCTTGCCGTGGGCGTGATTCTGGTCGGCTGCTGCCCGTCCGGCACCTCATCCAACGTGATGAGCTATCTGAGCCGTGGCGACGTGGCGCTTGACGTGTCCATCGGCATCCTGTCCACGCTGTGCGCGCCGTTCATGATTCCTCTGCTGATGCAGTGGCTCGCCTCCCAGTATGTGACCGTGCCGGTCGAGTCCCTGTTCCTCAACGCGGTCAAGGTGGTGCTGTTCCCGATCGCGCTCGGTGTGATCTGCCACGCCATCTTCAAGGAGAAGATCGAGAAGGTCACGGTGGCGCTGCCGATCGTGTCCCAGGTCGCCATCCTGCTCATCATCGGCGTCGTGGTCGCCGCCAATGGTCCGAAGCTGTTCGTGGCATCCTCGCTGCTTGCCATCCCGGTGGTCATCCTGCACAACCTGTGCGGCTACGCGCTGGGCTTCGGTTTCTCCAAGCTCATGTACAAGGTGTATCCGAAGGGCTTCCGCTACGCGCAGCAGAAGGCCATCACCTTCGAGGTCGGCATGCAGGATTCCGCTTTGGGCGCCACGTTGGCCTTGAGCTCCTTCGCGTCCAACCCGCTTGCCGCCGTGCCGTCCACCTTCTTCAGCGTATGGCACAACATCTCCGGTTCGGTGCTGTCCAGCTGGTGGCGCGAGCACGATGACAGGCATCAGATCCACCCGGATTCCGACAATGGCGAGAAGGGTTCCGCGGCCAAGGCTTCGGAAGCCGGGGACGTCGTCAAGGATGAGTCCGAGGAAACGGTCAACGCCTGAATGTGATTCGTGGCATCGGCCAGGCAGCCTCTGAACCGTACAGAACGGTTCAGAGGCTGTTCTGTTTTGACCTGTTTTTCCATGGCGATGTTAAATTGTGTTGCTTTGCGCTGAAGTTCGGTTAGGTATTGAAAATATTGGGATTTAGGGGTGTTTTACCCCGTGTCATATGTTCGTTTGCGGTATACTAAAGGTGAAGGCCGGAGTTGCGGATCGGTCGAGAATTCGTCAGGTCGCAATGAAGCGTCGATGGCCGTGAGGCCCATGCGCAACGCCTTCAAGATATAACTGAAGAACAACCGAATATAGCGATTCGAGATGGCGGCATAGGCAGTACGGCGAGGACGCCGGGCCGCATGGGGTTATGAAAAGACTCAGAGGTTTGAAGCGATGCGCGCAAGGTGGCGCGTGGGAGAGTGGCTCCGATGCCAGGATGGCGTCGGAGCCACTCTTCGTATAACGGCCGTTGCTGTCGCGACACGATTATCCAGCCTTGTCCGGCAGACCCGTATACTGGTAATTCGTGTGTGCCAACGGCATGCCTTATGTAACAGGCGTGCGGGTTGGGATATCCCGGAACTCGATTGCATCACGCGCGGCAATGCGGCGGTGAGAGAGGGACGGGCCATCGGGCCGGTGGACTGTGGCTATCTTTACGATTCAGTGTCGTGGAGTGTGGGTGCAGTGCGGCGGTCACACGGAACCAAGAGAAACCACTGAATCGGAGAATTCAAGTTGCCTACTATTGAACAGCTCGTCCGTAAGGGACGTCAGGCAAAGCCGAAGAAGTCCAAGACTTTGGCACTGAAGGGAAGCCCGCTGCGTCGTGGCGTGTGCACCCGTGTTTACACCACCACCCCGAAGAAGCCGAACTCGGCACTGCGTAAGGTCGCCCGTGTGCGCCTGAGCTCCGGTGTGGAAGTCACCGCATACATCCCGGGCGAAGGCCACAACTTGCAGGAGCACTCCATCGTGCTCGTTCGCGGCGGCCGTGTCAAGGATCTGCCGGGTGTTCGTTACCACATCGTTCGTGGCGCCCTCGATACCCAGGGTGTGAAGGATCGCAAGCAGGGTCGTTCCCTGTACGGAGCAAAGAAGGCGAAGTAAGAGATATGTCACGTAAAGGACCTTCCAAGAAGCATCAGCTGCTGCCGGATCCGATCTACGGTTCCACCGTTGTGGCACAGCTCATCAACAAGATTCTGCTTGACGGCAAGAAGTCGATCGCCGAGGACATCGTCTACAGCGCTCTCGACATGGTCAAGGAGAAGACCGACCAGGAGCCGGTCGCCGTTCTCAAGCGCGCTCTGGACAACATCCGTCCGTCCCTCGAGGTTCGCTCCCGCCGTGTCGGTGGCGCTACCTACCAGGTCCCGGTCGAAGTGAAGCCGGGCCGCGCCAACACGCTGTCCCTGCGCTGGCTCACCGACTTCTCCCGTGCCCGTCGCGAGAAGACCATGGCTGAGCGTCTGGCCAACGAAATCCTCGATGCCTCCAACGGCCTCGGTGCTTCTGTCAAGCGCCGCGAGGATACTCATAAGATGGCAGAGGCCAACAAGGCCTTCGCTCATTACCGCTGGTAATTAGTCGAGAACGAGAGTTAAGGAACAATCATGGCACTAGACGTGCTCAATGATCTCAACCAGATCCGTAACATCGGCATCATGGCTCACATCGATGCCGGTAAGACCACTACCACCGAGCGTATTCTGTTCTACACCGGTAAGAACTACAAGATCGGCGAGACCCACGATGGCGCCTCGACGATGGACTTCATGGCTCAGGAGCAGGAGCGCGGCATCACCATTCAGTCCGCCGCAACCACCTGCTTCTGGAACCGTCAGACCCATGACGAGAAGCAGAAGTTCCAGATCAACATCATCGATACCCCTGGCCACGTGGACTTCACGGCCGAGGTGGAGCGCTCCCTGCGTGTGCTCGATGGTGCTGTCGCCGTGTTCGATGGCAAGGAAGGCGTGGAGCCGCAGTCCGAGACCGTGTGGCGTCAGGCTGACAAGTACGGCGTTCCGCGTATCTGCTTCATCAACAAGATGGATAAGCTCGGCGCTGACTTCTACTACTCCGTCGACACCATCAAGACCAAGCTGGGCGCGACCCCGCTGGTCGTCCAGCTGCCGATCGGCGCTGAGAACGACTTCGCCGGCGTCGTCGACCTTATCCGCATGAAGGCCTACGTCTGGAACGACGTTTCCGGCGATCTGGGTGCCCACTACGACACCACCGACATCCCGGCCGACCTGCAGGACAAGGCTGAGCAGTATCGTTCCGAGCTGCTCGACCAGGTCGCCGAGTCCGACGAGGAGCTGCTCGAGAAGTACCTCGAGTCCGGCGAACTGACCGAGGACGAGATCCGCGCCGGCATCCGCAAGCTCACCATCAACCGTGAGGCCTACCCGGTGCTCTGCGGCTCCGCCTTCAAGGACAAGGGTGTGCAGCCGATGCTGGACGCCGTCGTCGACTACCTGCCGAGCCCGGAGGACGTTCCGTCCATCGTCGGCTTCGACCCGCAGGACGAGTCCATCGAGATCGACCGCAAGCCGACCACCGATGATCCGTTCTCCGCACTGGTCTTCAAGATCTCCACCCACCCGTTCTACGGCAAGCTCGTGTTCGTGCGCGTGTACTCCGGTTCCGTCAAGCCGGGCGACACCGTCCTCGACTCCACCAAGGAGAAGAAGGAACGCGTCGGCAAGATCTTCCAGATGCACGCCGACAAGGAGAACCCGGTGGATGCTGCCGAAGCCGGCAACATCTACACCTTCGTGGGTCTGAAGAACGTCACCACCGGTGATACCCTGTGCGACGAGAAGTCCCCGATCTCCCTCGAATCCATGACCTTCCCGGATCCTGTGATCGAGGTGGCCGTGGAGCCGAAGACCAAGGCCGACCAGGAGAAGATGAGCATCGCTCTGGCGAAGCTGTCCGACGAGGATCCGACCTTCCAGGTGAAGACCGACGAAGAGTCCGGCCAGACCCTGATCTCCGGCATGGGCGAGCTGCAGCTCGACATCATCGTCGACCGTATGCGTCGTGAATTCAAGGTGGAGTGCAACGTCGGTAACCCGCAGGTTGCATACCGCGAGACGATCCGCAAGGCCGTCATGAACCAGGAATACACGCACAAGAAGCAGACCGGTGGTTCCGGCCAGTTCGCAAAGGTCCTGATGAACTTCGAGCCGCTCGACACCGAGAACGGCGAGACCTACGAGTTCGTCAACGAAGTCACCGGCGGCCACATCACCAAGGAATTCATTCCTTCCATCGATGCTGGCGTGCAGGAAGCCATGGAATCCGGCATCCTCGCCGGCTTCCCGGTGGTTGGCGTCAAGGCTACCGTCACCGACGGCCAGGTCCACGACGTCGATTCCTCCGAAATGGCCTTCAAGATCGCAGGTTCCATGTGCTTCAAGGAAGCTGCCCCGAAGGCCAAGCCGGTCATCCTCGAGCCGATCATGGCCGTGGAAGTGCGTACTCCGGAAGAGTACATGGGCGATGTGATGGGCGACATCAACGCACGTCGTGGTTCCATCCAGTCCATGACCGACTCCACCGGTGTCAAGGTCATCGACGCCAAGGTCCCGCTGTCCGAGATGTTCGGCTACATCGGCGATCTTCGCTCCAAGACCCAGGGCCGCGCAATGTTCACCATGCAGATGGACTCCTACGCTGAGGTTCCGAAGAACGTCTCCGAGGAGATCATCAAGGCCCAGCGCGGCGAGTGACACGCGCTGCCACTGAAGTGGAAACTGTCTCCAGTCAGCGCTAGTATTTTGTAGCGCTGACTGGGTTCGGGCTCCAAAGTGGCACAAACCCGTCAAACCCAGTAAAATGTAGCGAGTGCCTTGAAGTGAGTTCAAGGCTTACTACGAGACGTCCAGGAGGACAAACACATGGCAAAGGAAAAGTACGAGCGTACTAAGCCGCACGTTAACATTGGTACCATCGGCCACGTCGATCACGGCAAGACCACCCTGACTGCAGCCATCTCCAAGGTGCTGCACGAGGAGTACCCGGATGTCAACCCGGAGTACGACTTCAACCAGATCGATTCCGCTCCGGAAGAGGCCGCCCGCGGTATCACCATCAACATCGCCCACATCGAGTACCAGACCGAGAAGCGTCACTACGCTCACGTCGACTGCCCGGGCCACGCCGACTTCGTGAAGAACATGATCACCGGTGCCGCTCAGATGGATGGCGCCATCCTCGTTGTGGCCGCCACCGACGGCCCGATGGCTCAGACCCGCGAGCACGTGCTGCTCGCTCGTCAGGTGGGCGTCCCGAAGATCCTCGTCGCTCTGAACAAGTGCGATATGGTCGACGACGACGAGCTCATCGAGCTCGTTGAGGAAGAGGTCCGTGACCTCCTCGACGAAAACGGCTTCGATCGCGATTGCCCGGTCATCCACGTGTCCGCTTACGGCGCACTGCACGATGACGCTCCGGACCACGAGAAGTGGGTTGAGCAGATCAAGAAGCTCATGGACGCCGTCGATGACTACATCCCGACCCCGGTCCACGATCTGGACAAGCCGTTCCTGATGCCGATCGAAGATGTCTTCACCATCTCCGGCCGTGGCACCGTGGTGACCGGCCGTGTCGAGCGTGGTAAGCTCCCGGTCAACTCCAACGTCGAGATCGTCGGCATCCGTCCGACCCAGACCACCACCGTCACCTCCATCGAGACCTTCCACAAGCAGATGGACGAGTGCGAGGCTGGCGACAACACCGGTCTGCTGCTCCGCGGCATCAACCGTGACCAGGTCGAGCGTGGCCAGGTTCTGGCTGCTCCGGGCTCCGTGACCCCGCACACCAAGTTCGAGGGCGAAGTCTACGTGCTGACCAAGGACGAAGGCGGCCGTCACTCGCCGTTCTTCTCCAACTACCGTCCGCAGTTCTACTTCCGTACCACCGACGTCACCGGCGTCATCACCCTGCCGGAAGGCGTTGAGATGGTGCAGCCGGGCGATCACGCTACCTTCGGCGTTGAGCTGATCCAGCCGATCGCTATGGAAGAGGGCCTGACCTTCGCAGTGCGTGAAGGCGGCCACACCGTCGGCTCGGGCCGTGTCACCAAGATCATCGAGTAGTTTCTACCCGACATCAAGACACGCTTGAACTAGCGTTTTAAAGAAACCTCCCAAGGATGCGAATCCGAGGGAGGTTTCTTTATATATGGAAGGGCAATGCTCCAAAGTATGCACGCCGTGGCATAATGAGCAAGGCTTTTTGTAAGCTTTTCCGTCAGATGAAGAAATAGGTGAGTTAATTTGGCACAGACTACCAATGACATCAAGAACGGTTCTGTTCTGAACCTCGATGGCCAGCTGTGGACCGTCATCAAGTTCCAGCACGTCAAGCCGGGCAAGGGCCCCGCCTTCGTGCGCACCACCATCAAGAACGTGCTTTCCGGCAAGATCGTCGACAAGACCTTCAACGCGGGCATGAAGATGGAATTCGAAACCGTCGACAACCGCAACCTCCAGTACTCCTATGAAGACGGCGACAACTTCGTCTTCATGGACATGACCACCTACGACCAGATCTTCATTCCGAAGACCCTGGTCGGCGACCAGGCCAAGTTCCTGCTCGAAGGCACCGACTGCGTCGTGTCCTTCCACGACGGCACCCCGCTGTCCGTCGAGCTGCCGGCTTCCGTCGTCCTGACCGTCACCCACACCGAGCCGGGCCTGCAGGGCAACCGTTCCAACGCCGGCACCAAGCCGGCCACCGTCGAAACCGGCGCCGAGATCCAGGTGCCGCTGTTCATCGGCGAAGGCGAGAAGGTCAAGGTGAACACCACCGACGGCTCCTACCTCGGCCGCGAGAACTGAGAGTAAGGACTGCGAAGTTTCATGGCACGTTCCACCGCTCGCAAGAGGGCTCTGAACACGTTGTATGAAGCGGATGAGAAGGGACAGGACATCCTGTCCCTTCTTGCTGAGCGCATCGAGCAGCCCGGCGCTCAGACCCCGCTGCCCGACTACGCCATCGAAATCGTCCGTGGCGTGGCGGAGCATATCGCCGCCATCGACGCCATGCTTGACGAACATTCCACCGGTTGGAAGGTCAAGCGCATGGGCGTCGTCGACCGCAATATCCTGCGCATCGCCGCATGGGAGATCATGTTCAACGATGATGTTCCCAACATGGTGGCCATCGATGAGGCGTTGAGCCTTGCCAAAACGCTGTGCGACGACGATTCGCCGGCGTTCATCCATGGTCTGCTCAGCGCGGTGAGCGCCGATGCGGAAGCCACTGAAGTGGCCGAACAACCGACCGAACCTTCGGCTGAATAAAGCCGAAAGTTAAGCGATTCGGCCGGGTCGCGAGTCCTAACCGGCCGCTATCCTTGGTACGAATACCTTGACTATAAGGGGGTTTTGGTGAACCAGTATGATTCCGAAGCCGTGATGTTTGACCCTCAGGATGCCGTTCTTGTTCTCGAAGACGGACAGGTGTATGTGGGCGAGCCATACGGCGCGATCGGCACGACCAGCGGGGAGATCGTTTTCGCGACCGGCATGACCGGCTACCAGGAAACGCTTACCGATCCCAGCTACGACCGTCAGATCGTGGTACAGACGTTCCCGCACATCGGGGACACGGGAATCAACGGGGAGGATCCGGAATCCTCCAGAATCTGGGTCGCAGGCTATGTGGTGCGCGATCCCAGCCCGAATGTGAGCAACTGGCGCGCCACCGGCAGCCTTGACGACGATCTCGAATCCAACCACATCGTCGGCATCAGCCATATCGACACGCGCAAGCTGGTACGCCACCTGCGTTCCGCCGGTGTGATGCGCGCGGCCATCTTCTCAGGCGACGCGCTGCTCGACGGTGACGGCAAACTGCGCACCATCGACTCCATGCTCGACGAGGTCAAGGCCACTCCGCAGATGAAGGGCATGAGCCTCTACGACGAGGTCAGCACCAAGGAAGCCTATACCATCGAACCCTGCGGCGAATTCGAAGGCAAGGAACCGCTGTTCACCGTGGCGGCCGTCGATCTGGGCATCAAGTCCATGACCCCGCATCGCATGGCCGAACGCGGCTGCCGCGTGCATGTGGTGCCGTCCACCATCACCTTCGACGAGCTCCAGTCCCTCAATCCCGACGGCGTCTTTTTCTCCAACGGTCCGGGCGACCCGGAACAGGCCGATCCTGAAGTGAATCTGCTGCGTCAAGTGCTCGACGCCGGATATCCGTTCTTCGGCATCTGCTTCGGCAACCAGCTGCTGGGCCGCGCGCTCGGCTTCGGCACGTACAAGCTCAAATTCGGCCACCGCGGCATCAACCAGCCGGTCAAGGATATGACCACCGGCAAAATCGAAATCACCGCGCACAACCATGGCTTCGCCGTGGATGCGCCAATCGGCGAAACCGTCGACGCGCCATTCGAGAACGGCAAATACGGCAAGGTGTTCGTCAGCCATATCGATTTGAACGATAACGTGGTCGAAGGCCTGCAGTGCGTCGATATCCCGGCGTTCTCCGTGCAATATCACCCGGAAGCCGCCGCCGGCCCGCACGATGCCGCATACCTGTTCGATCGTTTCGTTGATCTCATGCGTTCCGTCAAGGAGGGAACCCGCAATGCCTAAGCGCACAGACATCAAGTCCGTGATGGTCATCGGCTCCGGTCCGATCGTGATCGGCCAGGCCGCGGAATTCGATTATTCGGGCACCCAGGCCTGCCGCGTGCTGCGCGAAGAGGGCATTAGGGTCATTCTGGTCAATTCCAACCCGGCCACCATCATGACCGATCCGGAAATGGCCGACGCCACCTACATCGAGCCGATCTCCACCCCGATCCTCGAGCAGATCATCGCCAAGGAACGTCCTGACGCGTTGCTGCCGACGCTGGGCGGACAGACCGCGCTGAACGCGGCCATGGCGCTGGGTGAGGCGGGCGTGCTCAAGAAGTACAACGTCGAGCTGATCGGCGCGTCCCTTGACGCCATCGATCGTGGCGAGGACCGCGAACTCTTCAAGAAGGTCGTGGAGGAGGCTGGCGCCGAATCCGCCCGCTCCGACATCGCGCATTCCCTTGAGGAAGTCGACAAGATCGCCGAGAAGTTCGGCTACCCGCTGGTGGTCCGTCCGAGCTTCACCATGGGTGGTCTCGGCTCCGGCATCGCGCATGACGAAGACGAGCTGCACCGCATCGCCGGCGCCGGCATCCACTATTCCCCGACCGACGAGGTGCTGATCGAAGAAGGCATCGAAGGCTGGAAGGAATACGAACTCGAGCTGATGCGCGACAAGAAGGACAATGTCGTGGTCGTCTGCCCGATCGAAAACGTCGACCCGGTCGGCGTGCACACCGGCGACTCCATCACCGTGGCACCGGTCTTCACCCTGACCGACCGCGAATACCAGAAGCTGCGTGACATCGGCATCGCCATCATCCGTGGCGTGGGCGTCGACACCGGCGGCTGCAACATCCAGTTCGCCGTCAACCCGGACACCGGCCGTATCATCGTCATCGAGATGAACCCGCGCGTGTCCCGTTCCTCCGCGTTGGCTTCCAAGGCCACCGGCTTCCCGATCGCCAAGATCGCCACCAAGCTGGCCCTCGGCTACACGCTGGACGAGATCCAGAACGACATCACCCAGTCCACGCCGGCCAGCTTCGAGCCGACCATCGACTACGTGGTCACCAAGGTGCCGCGTTTCGCGTTCGAGAAGTTCCCGGGCGCCGATCCGACGCTGACCACCTCCATGAAGTCCGTCGGCGAGGCCATGGCTCTCGCGGGCAACTTCCAGGAGTCGCTTGGTAAGGCTATGCGCTCCATCGACAAGCGTCACATGGGCTTCAACTGGGATGGTGACAAGCCGTCCGAGGACGAGGTTTCCCAGCTGCTCGACGCCATCAAGGTGCCGACCGAGCACCGTTATCTGCAGATTCAGCGTGCCCTGTGGGGAGGCGCCACCGAAGAGCAGATCTTCGCGGCCACCAAGATCGACCCGTGGTTCATCCGCCAGTTCGCGCTCATCAACGAGACTGCGCTGGAAGTCAAGAACGCGGAGAAGCTCACCAGGAAGCTGCTGAAGAAGGCGAAGCTCGCCGGCCTGTCCGACCTGCAGATCGCGCACCTGCGCCGTCTGGGAGACGAGGGCGAGAACACCATCCGTGAGCTGCGTTGGTCGTACGACCTCCGCCCGGTGTTCAAGACCGTCGACACTTGCGCCGCCGAATTCGACGCGGCAACCCCGTACTACTACTCTTGCTACGCGGATGAGACCGAGCTGCGTCCTCGCGACCGCGAGGCCGTGATCATCCTCGGCTCCGGTCCGAACCGGATCGGCCAGGGCATCGAGTTCGACTACACCTGTGTGCACGCCGTGCAGGAACTGGGCAAGAACTATGACACGATCATGGTTAACTGCAACCCGGAGACCGTGTCGACCGATTACGACATGTCCGATCGCCTGTATTTCGAGCCGCTCACCTTCGAAGACGTGCTCGAGATCTACGAGGCCGAAAAGAAGATGGGTCCGATCAAGGGCGTCATCGTCCAGCTCGGCGGCCAGACCCCGCTGTCCCTGGCCGCCCGACTGAAGGCCGCAGGCGTTCCGATTCTCGGCACCACGCCTGAATCCATTGATCTGGCCGAAAACCGTGAGCTCTTCGGCGAGGTGCTGAAGAAGGCCGACATGAACGCGCCGCGCTACGGCACCGCGCTGAGCCTGGACGAGGCCCGCGAGGCCGCGCACGCCATCGGATACCCGGTGCTGGTCCGTCCGAGCTACGTGCTCGGCGGCCGTGGCATGGAAATCGTCTACGACGACGCCCAATTGCGCAAGTACGTCGATCGCGCATTGAAGGAAGCCCAGGCCGACACCGTCGTGTCCGGCCGTCTGCCTTCGCCGCTGCTCATCGACAAGTTCCTGCAGGATGCCGTGGAAATCGACGTCGACGCGCTGTTCGATGGCGAGGAGCTGTATATCGGCGGCATCATGGAGCATGTCGAGGAAGCTGGCGTGCATTCCGGCGACGCCGCATGCACCCTGCCGCCGAGCACGCTGTCCGATGACCAGATCCGTCGTCTGCGTGAAGGCACCTACGCCATTGCCAAGGGCTGTGGCGTGCAGGGCCTGATCAACGTGCAGTATGCCTTCATGGCCAACACGCTGTACGTCATCGAGGCCAATCCGCGTGCCTCCCGTACCGTGCCGTTCGCTTCCAAGGCCACCGGTGTGGCACTGGCCAAGGCCGCCGCCCGCATCATGGTCGGCGAAACCATCCAGCAGCAGCGCGACAACGGCCTGCTCCTGCCCCACGGCGACGGTGGCGACATCCATCGCGGCCAGCAGGTGGCCGTCAAGGAATCCGTGCTTCCGTTCAAGCGATTCCGCACTCCGCTCGGCAAGACCGTCGACGTGCTGCTCGGACCGGAAATGCGTTCCACCGGAGAGGTCATGGGCTTCGACCGCGACTTCCCGCACGCGTTCGCCAAGAGCCAGCTCGCCGCATACGAAGGCGGCCTGCCGACCAGCGGCAACGTGTTCATCTCCGTGAACGACACCGACAAGCGCCAGCTGCCGCTGTTCGCCGCGCGACTGGTCGAGCTCGGCTTCAACATCTGGGCCACCGAAGGCACGGCATCCGTGCTGCGCCGCTACGGCATCGATTCCAAGATCGTCGACAAGATCAGCGTGCGTATGGACTCCGATCCAGACGACCCGATCACCACCTACCATGCGGAGGGCAGCGTCGGCAAGAACGTCGTCCAGCTGATCGAGGAAGGCGCGATCGACCTGATTCTCAACACGCCGAACTCCCGCGGTTCCCGTTCCGACGGCTACGCCATCCGTTCGGCGGCTATCGCAGCCGACCTGCCGCAGTTCACCACCATGACGGAATTCTCCGCCGTGTTGATGGCTATCGAGGCGGTGCGCAATAATGATTATCAGATCATGAGTATTCAGGATCATTCCAAGCAGCTGTTCGAATTGGAAAGCCGTGACTAATGATGAGTAGCCCCAGCAGTGAGGAAGTGAATGCCCAGCGTTCGGATTTCGGTCTGCGACTGAGCAATTCAATGGCCAAATACGGCCCGTTGTGCGTCGGCATCGACCCGCATCGGCAGCTCCTCACTGACTGGGGCTATAACGTCGACGCGTTGGGTGCGGAGCTGTATTCCATGCGCATGCTGCAGGCGGCCAATGGCCGTGCCGCAGCTGTCAAATTCCAGTCCTCCATGTTCGAACGGTACGGTTCCAAAGGCATCGCCGCGCTTGAACGCGTGCTCTATGCGGCACGGCAGATGGGTGTCATCACCATCGTCGACTGCCTGCATGGCGGCCTGCCGACCACGATTTCCGCGTTCGCGGACGCCTATTTCAAGCCGGGCGCGCCATTGCTGGCAGACGCCATCACCCTGCTGCCGTATTACGGCGCACGGTCATTGGGAGGCGTCATCAATGACGCGCTCAACAACGGCAGGGGCGTGTTCATCGCATCGTTGACGTCCAACCAGGAAGGCGCCAGCCTGCAGACGGCGATTCGTCAGGCAGGCGAATACAAGGGCAAAACAGTGGCGTACGGCATCGCCAGCACTGCTCAGAAATTCAATAAGGGCAATGATGGAATGGGTTCCGTCGGCCTTATCATCGGCGCCACCATCGGGCAGTGGATCAACGATTCGGGCGTCGACCCGGCCAAGTTCACCGGACCGATTCTTTCCCCAGGCTACGGATGGCAGGGAGCGGAGACACGCGATCTGAAGACCGTGTTCAAAGGCACCAAGGGCAATGTGCTGGTCACGGTATCTCGTTCCATCGCCACGCACGGTCCCGACATCGCAAAATTGACCGAAGCCACCGCGTCGGTCGCCAGGGATATTCGGCAGGCATTGACCGAGGCTCAAAACGAGAACGCCGATGATGCGGCTGACGGAGACGCCGAATAATTTCTTTTTCTGAATAGTTTCCTTTTTGGAAAACAAGACATAACCAAGAGTGGGGATGGAATGGCTGATTCTCAACATGGACGTTTGATTGTGCTCTGCGGACCCGCCGGAGTGGGCAAAGGCACTGTTCTGGGGCGCGTACGCGAACAGCACCACGAAATCTGGCTGTCGGTGTCCGCCACGACACGCCAGCCTCGTCCGGGCGAAGTGGACGGCGTGAACTATTTCTTCATGACCGAACCTGAATTCCTGGCCAAAGAAAAGGCGGGGGAGTTTCTCGAAACCGCCGACGTGTTCGGCCTCGCCCACTACGGCACACCCGTGAAACCAGTCGTGGAACATCTGGAACGCAATATCCCCGTGGTCTTGGAAATCGACCTACAGGGAGCCCGGACGGTCAAACGGCGCGCGAAGGAACTCGGCCTCGAAGTGCTTACCGTGTTCATTGAGCCGCCGTCCTTCGAAGAACTGAAACGTCGTCTGATCGGCCGTGGCACCGAAACCCCTCAGCAGCAGGCCAAAAGGCTTGAGACCGCCAAGGTCGAGTTGGCCGCTGCGCCGGAATTCGACAAACGCATCGTCAATAACGTGGTCGACGAGGCCGCAGACGAGCTTTGGCACATCATCGCCGAAGAGTTCGGCCTGTAATCCGTCAATCCGACTATCCAGCCAATAAAAACCGGCATACGAAAAGGGCCTGCACGATTTCGCGCAGGCCCTTTTCGTATGTTTGAATCAGGCGAGACCGGACAGCTTGTCGATCAGCTCCGGATCACGGGTCGCTCCCTTGTCAGCGGAGCGGGCGAAGGCGGCGTAAGCCTTCAGAGCCTGAGAAACCTTGCGATCACGATGGGCGACATAGCCATCGCCGGCCTCCAGCTCGGCGCGGCGCTGAGCCAGCTCCTCGTCGGAAAGCTCGACGTTCACCGTACGGTTCGGAATGTCGATGTTGATGATGTCGCCGTTCTTGATCAGAGCGATCGGGCCCTTGTTCGCGGCCTCAGGCGCGATGTGTCCGATCGCCAGACCGGAAGAACCTCCGGAATAGCGGCCGTCGGTGAGCATGGCCACCTGCTTGCCGATGCCCTTGCCCTTCACGAAGGAGGTCGGGTACAGCATCTCCTGCATGCCTGGACCGCCCTTCGGTCCCTCGTAACGGATGACCAGAGCCATGCCCGGCTTCAACGTGTCGTTGAGGATGACCTCGATGGCCTGCTCCTGGGATTCGACGACCAGCGCCGGTCCGCGGAACGTCCAGATCTCCTTCGGCACGCCGGCGGTCTTCACCACGCAGCCGTCAGGCGCGAGGTTGCCGCGCAGCACGGCCAGACCGCCTTCGGTGACCGCCGGATGGTCGATATCGTGGATGGCGCCGTTGACACGGTCACGATCGAGCGAATCGAACAGCGTGGTGTGCGTCCACGGTTCGGGGGAGACGATGTGGCCCGGGGCGGCCAGGTACATCTGCTTGGCCTGCTCGGTGCAGGTGTCGCGCATGATGTCCCAGTCGTTGAGCTTGTCTTCCAACGACTTGTAATCAATGGAATGCACGTCGCGGTGCAGCTTGCCGGCACGGTCAAGCTCGCCGAGGATGCCGGTGATGCCGCCGGCGCGGTGCACATCGGAAATCTCCCATTCGCCGGACGGCGACGCCTTGCAGATGCACGGCACGGTGTGGGAGATACGCTCGATGTCATCCAGTGTGAAGTCCACGTCGGCGGACTGCGCCATGGCGAGGATATGCAGCACGGTGTTGGTGGAGCCGCCCATGGCCACATCCATGGTCATGGCGTTCTCGAAAGCCTTCTTGGTGGCGATGGAACGCGGCAGCACGGAATCGTCGTCATCGTCGTAATACTGCTTGGCGATCTTCACCACCTGCTCGGCGGCGCGCTTGAACAGGTCCTTGCGGTAGGAATGGGAGGCCAGAATGGTGCCGTTGCCCGGCAGAGCCAGACCGATGGCCTCGGTCAGGCAGTTCATCGAGTTGGCGGTGAACATGCCGGCGCAGGAACCGCAGGTCGGGCAGACGGTCTTCTCATAGGCGAGCAGATCCTCTTCATCCAGGTTGTCGTCGGCGGAGGCGTACATCACATCGATCAGATCGGTGTTCTTCTTCACGGTGCCGTCGGGCAGCACGGTGGTGCCGGCCTCCATCGGGCCGCCGGAAACGAACACGGTCGGAATGTTGAGGCGCAGCGCGGCCATCAGCATACCCGGCACGACCTTGTCGCAGTTCGGGATGCAGATCAGCGCGTCGGCGCAGTGCGCGTTCACCTGATATTCCACGGTATCGGCGATGATGTCGCGGCTCGGCAGGGAATACAGCATGCCGGTGTGGCCCATGGCGATGCCGTCATCAACGGCCATCGTGTTGAACTCGCGCGGAATACCGCCGGCTTCCTTGATGGCATCGGAAATCAGACGGCCCACTTTGTTCAGGTGCACATGTCCCGGCAGGAACTCGTCGAAGGAATTGGCGATGGCGATGATCGGCTTGCCGAAATCCTTGCCATCCACACCGGCGGCGCGGTAGAGGGCGCGAGCGCCCGCGAATACTCGTCCATTCATTAGTTTTGCAGATCGCATTTCCATGTCTTTTATTCTTGCGTTGCAACGGGACACACGTTCCGTGGGAAGTCACATTATGGAACCGACGGCGATAACGTATGCAAAATCCGCGCTGTTGCGTACACTCGTGACCTATGACTCATGATCAGCGGGAAGAGCGCGAGATGCGCGAGCGCCGCCGTCGCGTGGTGACGCGGACGGTGTGCATCGTCATCGCCGCGGCCCTGCTGATCTCCATGGTGGTTCCCGCCATCTACGCGGGTCTTTGACGCCCTCTCGCACATTCCTGTGGGGGCGTTTCCCGCGTCGAACGGCTGGTTCGCGGTCGCGAGGGGAAGGGAAGACAACGGCGTGCCCGCAAAGAGAATGTGTAAAACCCCCGGGTTGGGCTGAAACCCCAAGTATGTTCGAAGACAATTTCTACAGAACGAACGTAAAGGTGAAACATAATGGCAGAATTCGATTACTCCGAGGCGATCTCGGAGGCCCGTTCGAAATACGATTCCATCGCCCAGGCGTTGGATATGGACCGCATGAAGGCGCAGATCGCCGAGCTGGAACAGCAGGCGGCGGAACCCGGCCTGTGGGATGATCCCGAAAACGCGCAGAAGGTGACCAGCCGTCTGTCCGCGGCGCAGGCGCAGCTCAAGCGTCTCGATTCCGCGTCGCAGCGCATCGATGACGTGGAGACGCTCGTCGAGCTTGGTCGTGAGGAGAACGACGCGGATACGCTCGCCGAAGCGCAGGCCGAAGTAGAGAAGATCCAGAGCGATTTGGACGACATGGAGATCCAGACGCTGCTGGACGGCGAATATGACGAACGTTCCGCGGTCGTCACGATCCGTTCCGGTGCGGGCGGCGTGGATGCGGCTGATTTCGCGCAGATGCTGCTGCGCATGTACCTGAGATACTGCGAGCGCAACGGCTTCAAGGCCAAGGTGATGGACACCTCGTACGCCGAGGAGGCGGGTATCAAGTCCGCCACGTTCCAGGTGGACGCGCCGTACGCGTATGGACGGCTGTCCGTCGAGGGCGGCACACACCGTCTGGTGCGCATCTCGCCGTTCGACAATCAAGGCCGTCGCCAGACCAGCTTCGCCGCGGTCGAGGTCGTGCCGCTGGTCGAGGCCACCGATCACATCGACATTCCGGATACGGACATCCGCGTGGACACCTACTGCTCCTCCGGCCCCGGCGGCCAGGGCGTGAACACCACGTACTCGGCCGTGCGCATCACCCACCTTCCCACCGGCATCGTGGTGACCATGCAGGATGAGCGTTCGCAGATTCAGAACCGCGCCTCCGCCATGGCCGTGCTCCAGTCCCGACTGCTCGTGCTGCGCCACGAGGAGGAGGCCAAGAAGAAGAAGGAGCTCGCCGGCGACATCAAGGCCAGCTGGGGCGATCAGATGCGCTCCTACGTGCTGCACCCCTACCAGATGGTCAAGGATTTGCGCACCGGCTACGAAACCAGCCAGACCCAGGCCGTGTTCGACGGCGATATCGATGCGTTCATCGAAGCCGGTATCCGCTGGCGTCACGAGCAGCGTCGCCAGGCGGCCGAAGAGGAAGAGTAAACCGTGACTTGGCTCCCGGCTCCGGGGGCGAGTGAGGAGACGATATGGCACTCATCGCATTGGATCATGTGAGCAAGGTGTATCCCAAGGGTACGAGACCGGCGTTGGATGATGTCAACCTCGACATCGAACGTGGCGATTTCGTGTTTCTGGTCGGTGCTTCCGGTTCTGGCAAGACGACGCTGCTGAGCCTGCTGCTGCGCGAGGAGGAGGCCACGGACGGCGAGATTCGGGTGGCCGGCAATGATCTTCGCCGTCTGACGAACCGTCAGGTGCCGCAGTATCGTCGTTCCATCGGATTCGTGTTCCAGGATTACAAGCTGCTGGCGAACAAGACCGTGTGGCAGAATGTGGCGTTCGCGCTTGAGGTGATCGGCACGCGCCGGTCCGCCATCAAGTCGCTGGTGCCGCAGGTGCTGCAGACCGTGGGATTGACCGGTAAGGAGAACAATTACCCGCATGAGCTGTCCGGCGGTGAGCAGCAGCGTGTGGCTATCGCCCGCGCGTATGTGAACCATCCGCAGATCCTGCTGGCCGATGAGCCCACCGGAAACCTCGATCCGACGACGTCGCTGGGCATCATCGGAGGTGCTGGACGCCAGTCAACCGCACCGGCACGACGATCGTGATGGCCCACGGCACAACCGAGGAGACTCGTCAACTCGGATGCGCAAGCGCGTCGTCGAGCTGCATACCGGCAAGATCGTGCGCGACGAGGCCCAGGGCTCGTATGATTCCGCCGAGTTCTTCCCCGACAGCGATGTCGCGTCCAAGGCGCATGAGGCGATCAGCGGGCAGTCGGATGATCCGCGTTTCCGCCCTGATTCCGGCTTGGTCGACGCACGGGTCACCACTATCGAGGCCCGTGGCGAGGAGGGTGCAGTCGAGGGTGTCGAAGTGGTCGCCAAGGCGGTCAGCGGCAATATCCAGAACGAAGGCATCGCCCGGTTGGCGAGCTCCGTGCATTCGGGGCGTACCGGCCGCTACGGTGAGGCGTTCCAGTCGGTGGAGGACACGCTGACCTGGGGCAAGGGCCTGTCGCTTGAGCGGCTTGCCGCGCAGGAGGAGCAGAAGGCCCGCGCCGAGCAGGGCGGGGATGAACACTCTGATGCCGCGGCTCAGTCGAGCGACCGGGCGACGGCTCGGGATGATGCCCGGTCCGCGCAGCCGGAGGACGCCGCCCAGCCGGAACGGCACGAGCCGCCGGAACCGCCGCATTCGGCGGATGATGCCGCACCGCATGGTCAGCCGGAGACGAAGCATCCTCAGGATGAATCCACATCCCAAAGCGAACAGGCCGGTTCGGCGGCGGAGCCGGGCTCCTCGTCCGATGAGGAGGGCGAGACGAAGCCGAGGCGCGCGCACAAGCTGCCGCCGGCGCCGCCGGCCCAACCGGGGCATCGCGACAGGCATGCCGGAAAGGCCGGTAGCGCTGATGATGCCGACGGTGCTCGCAACGAGGAGGACAATCGATGAGAATGCGTTTTATCCTGTCTGAAACCTGGACCAGCCTGCGGCGCAACGTGTCCATGATCATCTCGGTCATGCTCGTCACGTTCATCTCCTTCGTGTTCATCGGCGCGTCCGTGCTGATACAGGCGCAGATCACCAAGGCGAAGGGCGACTGGTACGACAAGGTCGAGGTCGTGGTGTGGCTGTGCCCGGACGGCACCAGCCAGTCGGCGTCCTGCTCGACCGGCAAGGCGCCGACCCAGCAGGAGATCGTGGATCTTGAGGACGTGATCAACAACGAGCTCGGCAGTGACGTGTCAAAGATCACGTATATGAGCCGCGAGGAGTTCTTCAAGAATACGTTCCTCAAGCAGTACCCGAACGGCGTGTACGAGGGACGTACCCTCACCGCCTCCGATATGCAGGATTCGCTGCGTCTCAAGCTCAAGGACCCGACCAAATACCAGGTGGTGTCGGAGGTGCTGACCGGGCGCACGGGCGTGGAGGCGGTTGTCGACCAGCGGCAGATCTTCGACCCGGTGTTCGCCGTGCTTAACAAGGCCACGGTGGTTACGGTGGCGCTCGCCGCCGTCATGGTGGTCGTGGCGATCCTGCTGACCGGCACGACCATCCGCATGTCCGCCGCAAGCCGCAAGAACGAGACGGAGATCATGCGCTTGGTCGGCGCGTCGAACTGGACGATCCAACTGCCGTTCATTCTCGAAGGCCTGTTCGCCTCACTGGCCGGCTCCCTGCTGGCCAGCGGTGCGCTGGCGGCGATCGTGCAGCTGTTCATCACCGACGGCATCGCGCAGTCGGTGAGTTGGATCCCGTTCATCACCCAAGGTACCGTGTGGCTTATTTCGCCAACGCTTGTGCTTGGTGCGATGCTGCTGTCCGTCATCGCGTCCGTGGTATCGCTGCACCGCTATCTCAAGGCCTGAGCATCCAAGACTGATTGACGCCTCAGGAACTGCCGCTACAATGTGCCGAAGGAAGTAGGAGGTCCCACAGTAGTGAACAAGCGAACAAAGTCCGCGAAAACCGTCATCGGCATGGCCATCTCGTGCGCGATGGTCATAGCAGCTGGATTGGCGGTCACCACCACGAACGTGCCGACCGCACAAGCGGCATCCTATGCGGAACTGCAGCAGAAGCAGGCCAATCAGGAGAATCTCAAGGCCCAGCTCGCCGGAGTCGATTCCGACCTGGCCAGCACCATCGAGGAGCTGAACGATTTGGCCAACACGCAGATTCCCGCGGCCCAGCAGGCCGCGCAGGAGGCGTTGCAGGCCTCGTATCAGGCGCAGAGCCTCGCGGACGCGACGAACCAGCGTCTCGAAGCGGCCAAGCAAGATAAGGCGACGTTGGAGCAGAAAATCGAGGAAACCGGCATCGAATACGACGATGCGAAGGATTCCGTCGCTGAGATCGCGCGTAACAGCTTCCATGGTTCCGACGCGTCGAAGATGATGGACGTGGTGACCGACGCCAAATCCACCGACGAGTTCGTGGAACAGATGCAGTCCGATGCCGCGGCGGCGCGATCCGCGTCCAACACCGCGGATGCCGCGGCCACCACACTCAACACGTCGATGAACCGCCAGCAGCGTCTCGACGCCATCGAAAAGCAGATCACCAAGCTCAAGGAACAGGCCGACGAGCAGGCCGCAGCCGCGCAGAGGGCTTCGGAGCAGGCCGCCAGCAAGCAGAGCGATCTCGAAGCGCTGCAGGCCAAAAACACATCGGCGCGTCAGGAGCTTGAATCCAAGAAGAGCAGCCTGACCACGCAAAGCGCCAAGGAAGCCGCGGATATCGTCTCCATGCAGGCCGAACTGGCCGCCATGGCGGCGAAGGCAGCAGCCGAGGAGGCCGCGCGACGGGCCAGCAGCTATACGCCTTCGAATGTCGGCCAGCAGACTTCATCCGGTGGCAATTCCGGCGGAAGCACAGGTGGCAACACCAGCAATTCCGGGGGGAACTCCGGTGGCAATTCCGGCGGAAATACGGGCGGCAACACTGGTGGCGGCTACGCCAGCGGCATGAACTACGCGGTGCCGGGAAGCTGCCCTGAAGGTTCCAGCTATTGCTACGGGCATAATACCGGCAATACGGTCGGTGGTGCCGCATACCCGGCCCGTCAGTGCACCCTGTGGGCGTATCTGCGTCGCTCCCAGCTGAGCCTGCCCGTCGGTTCCTACATGGGCAACGGCGCGCAGTGGGCGGCCACCGCGCGTGGTCTTGGCTACTACGTCAACAACACGCCCCATGTGGGAGCAGCCATGGTATTCGCCGCCGGTCAGAGCGTGGGTGGCCATTGGACCGCCGACTGGCAGTACGGGCACGTGGCGGTCGTGGAACGTGTGAACGCCGACGGCTCCGTGCTCATCTCCGAAGGCGGCACCGGTTTCGCCACCTTCCCGGCATGGGAGACCATATCGAACGCCAGCAGCTACCAGTACGTGCACTACTGATTGTCAGGGCTCGGTACAACGAACCCGCCCGCATACGCCGTCTGAACCGTTTCAGGCGGCGTTGCTGTTATTGTGGGGTTGCGGAAACACTCAGGAAAGGAGGAGACCGTGGCCAAGGAACAAGGCATGAAGCCGATCGCGCAGAACAAGAAGGCGCGTCACGACTACGCCATCGAAGACAAGTACGAGGCCGGTCTGGTCCTGACGGGCACGGAGGTCAAGTCCCTGCGCGAAGGACGTGCGTCCCTTGCCGAGGCCTTCGTCTCCATCGACAGGCGCGGCGAGATGTGGCTGGAAAACGCGAACATCCCCGAATACCTCAACGGGACCTGGAACAACCATGCCCCCAAGCGCAAGCGCAAGCTGCTGCTGCATGAGCGTGAGATCATCAAACTCGCAAGGCAGAGCGAAGCCAAGGGATACACGATCATCCCGTTGAGCCTGTATTTCAAGGATGGTCGCGTGAAAGCCGAGATCGCGTTGGCCCGAGGCAAACGCGAATACGACAAGCGTCAGGCGTTGCGCGAGGAACAGGATAAGCGTGAGGCGTTGCGTGCCATGCGGTACGCCAACAAGCGCGTACGCTGAACGAAGAATTATGTAGACATGCGGTAAATGCATGGACGGCGCCCGGTGCGTCTGCGGCGTTCGTCTGACAGACTTGGTTGAGGAATTACCGCATCGCGGCTTGGAACCGCGGCCCGTGGCGGCGCGATAGGTGCCGGCCCGGGCGATGGGCAACGATATCCGCGCCGACCGTTTCGGCGCACGATAGGTTAGGGCTGGTGAAATATGTGTGGAATCGTCGGATACGCAGGACGGATCGAAACCGCGTGCGGCAAGCCGCTGGAGGTATGTCTCCAAGGCCTGCAGCGGCTTGAATACCGCGGTTACGATTCGGCCGGCGTGGCGTTGAGCGCCCCCGGCATGGACCATGTCGAGGTCCGCAAGAAGGCGGGGCGTCTGTCCAATCTCGTCGAGGACATCGAACGCAACCCGATGCCGATGGCCACCGTGGGCATCGGCCACACCCGTTGGGCCACCAACGGCGTGCCGAACGATATCAACGCGCACCCGCACACCTCGCGTGATGGCAAGGTCGCCATCATCCATAACGGCA
>ENA-OQKA01000005-OQKA01000005.1-human-gut-metagenome-genome-assembly--contig:-NODE-5-length-89000-cov-8.712950_pt1 | contig 89000 bp, 69 predicted proteins | sample MGYA00242644_ERZ504789 | MGnify/ENA primary metagenome ERZ504789 (study PRJEB26092, sample SAMD00036423) | human gut metagenome | host: Homo sapiens | study: EMG produced TPA metagenomics assembly of the...
CCGCGGCGGGCGTGCCGGTGGTGTACACGGGTCCGGTGGACCGCTACTTCGACTACTCGCTCGGCGAGCTGAAGTGGCGCACGGTGGACTTCAGGGAGGTGCGTTACGACGAGGGCGACCATTTCGGATGCCCGGTGATGAACTTCTCCGACGCGGACGTGCCGTACACGCGCGCGATCGAGTTCAAGAACTTCAACCCGGAGCGCAGGGCTTCGCAGAACCCGGACAGGACCGTGGTGTGGGAGGAGTACAGCCGTTTCGCGGAGCGTGGCGACGAGCCGTATTATCCGATCAACACGGAGGCCGACAAGGCGTTGTACGCGAGGTACGAGGAGCTCGCGAAGGCCGAGCCGAGGACCGTGTTCGGCGGCCGTTTGGGCACGTACAAGTACTACGACATGCACAATGTGATCGATACCGCGTTGACCGCGTACGAGGAACAGGTCGAACCACTCCTCAAAAAGTGACGCGATATACATTGCGCAATATATGATTCCCGTTCACGCTGCGACGGCGCACGACCATTAGCCGCCACCGCCGCAGCGTTTCCGGGACAACAAAAATCCCTATGGCATTACCCCAGGCCATAGGGATTTTCATTATATGCTGATTCTGCCTACGAATCAGGCGAGTGGGTCGAGACCTACGAGATGGTTGCCATTGCCATCGCGGGTCTGCCGTCAGCAACGCACGCTATGCGCGCCACACATCCTTGCCGGCGGCCTTCGCGGCCGCCACATCGGCGTCAAGCTGCTCTTCGGTGCCTTCGACCTCACCCTTGATGAATTCCTCCACCAAGCGGCGGGCCTCGCCATCCTCGTGCTGCACGGCCGGAGACTTCATGAAGTAGGAGCTCGGAGCCAGAACCGGACCGGCCAGATGACGATCGAGCGCGATCTTCGCCGCACGCACGGCGTCGATCACAATACCGGCGGAATTCGGGGAATCCCACACCTCGAGCTTGTATTCGAGGTTCAGCGGCACATCGCCGAACGTGGTGCCCTCAAGACGCACGAAGGCGAACTTGCGGTCGTCAAGCCAAGCCACGTAATCGGACGGGCCGATATGCACGTTGTGCGGATCCATCTCGTGCGGCACCACGGAAGTGACGGCGCGGGTCTTGGAGATCTTCTTGGATTCCAGGCGGGAACGCTGCAGCATGTTCATGAAGTCCATGTTGCCGCCGACGTTAAGCTGGTACGTACGATCCAGACGCACGCCGCGATCCTCGAACAGACGGGCCAGCACGCGGTGCGTGATGGTGGCGCCGACCTGCGACTTGATATCGTCGCCGACAATCGGCACACCAGCGTCACGGAACTTCCGCGCCCACTCCGGATCGGAGGCGATGAACACCGGCAGGCAGTTCACGAACGCGCAGCCAGCGTCCATAGCGGCCTGAGCGTAAGCCTTGTCCGCCTTCTCGGAACCAACCGGCAGGTAGGAAACCAGCACGTCGACCTTCTTGTCACGCAGCACCTGGGCCACGTCCACCGGTTCGGCGTCCGACTCTTCGATCATCTGGCGGTAGTATTCGCCCAAGCCGTCGTTAGTCGGACCACGCAGCACCTCCACGCCCAGATTCGGCACGTCCGCGAATTTGATGGTGTTGTTCTGGGAGGCTCCAATCGCCTCGGACAGGTCCTTGCCCACCTTCAGCGCATCCACGTCGAACGCGGTGACGAATTCGATGTCACGCACGCGGTAGCCACCGAAATTGTTGTGCATCAGGCCGGGAATCTTATCCTCGTCCTTGGTGTCCTTGTAATACTCAACGCCCTGCACCAGCGACGAGGCGCAATTGCCCACGCCGGCGATAGCCACTCGAATGCTCATCTGAAAACGACTCCTCTGTTATGCGTTTCGCAGGTATACCAATCCCCAAGCATACCCACAAACCGCATTGTAAACTGAAAAATCACTGAAAAACGGCCATATTACGGCAGTCGTCAACAGATTGTCGATTTGTAAAAAAGCTGCGCAAAAACATGTTTTTCCAGTCGGACAGCACTATCTACACCCTTGTTTTTCAGGTCGTTCGGCTACGGTGGAAACCATGGTTTCACGAACACGAAGTGTCAGCTCACGCTCAAAAAGCGCCCGCAGCGGCAGCGCAACGTCCACGACGCCACGGGTGGGCACCACCTACGGGGTCCATGGAGAAGTGCTGAGCAAGCCGCCCCAGGGGCCGAAGCACACTTCGCATCGCGCACCCAAAAAGACCAGAAAACACAAGCATCTCGTACTCAAATGGGTGCTCGGCATCTTCGCGGCGCTCATCGCGGCAGGCATCGGCCTGTTCGCCTACATGTACACCACCACGGAAATCCCGCAGCCGGAAAAGTTCGCGCTGGCCGAAAAGACGACCGTGTACTACAACGACGGCACCACGCCGATCGGCAGCTATGCGGAACAGAACCGCGAAATCATCAGCTGCGCAGACCTGCCCGACTACGTCGGCAACGCGATCGTGGCATCGGAAGACCGCTCCTTCTACACCAATAAGGGCATCGATCCGATCGGCATCGCACGCGCGTTCTACAACAACCTGACCACCGGCAGCAGGCAGGGCGGTTCCACCATCACCCAGCAGTATGCGGAACGCTATTATCTGGGCGAAACCACCTCGTACGTAGGCAAACTGCGTGAGGCGTTCCTGGCGGTCAAAATCGCCCAAGCACAGGACAAGAGCCAGGTGTTGTGCAACTACATGAACACCATCTATCTCGGCCGTGGCGCATACGGCATCCAGGCAGCGGCCAAAGCGTACTTCGGCAAGGACGCGAAGGATCTGACGCTCTCCGAAGCGGCCATGCTTGCCGGCATCATTCCCGCGCCGAGCGTATGGACCCCCGACGTGAATCCCAAGCAAGCTGAAAAACGTTACAAGCGCGTGCTGAACATCATGGACGAAGACGGCTACATCACGCCGGACGAGAAGAAAGCCGCGAAATTCCCGCAAACCATCGAAATCCAACAGAACAACCAGATGTCCGGACCGAACGGATACCTGCTGACGATGGTGCAGAACGAACTCGTCAACACCAAGGCGTTCAGCAAGCAGGACCTGGAAACCGGCGGCTACAAAATCGTCACCACCATTGACAAATCGAAGCAGGACCTGATGTTCTCCACCATCAGTCCCTCCCAAAACGGCATGCAAGGCATCGTGCCCGACGGCATGCAGTTCGGCGCGCTGTCGGTGAACCCCAAGGACGGTTCCATCATCTCGCTGTACGCAGGAGACGACTACCTGACCAAGCAGCTCAACAACGTCACCCAGGCAACGTACGAAGTCGGCTCCACCATGAAGCCGTTCGCATTGCTGGCCGCCGTCAACGAAGGCGTCAGCCTCAACACGTACTTCAACGGCAACTCGTACCGGACGTTCCCGGGCATCACCGAAACGGTGAGCAACTACGGCGGCGAGAATCTGGGATACGTGAACCTGTACACGGCGACGGAACAATCCTCGAACACCGTGTACATGGATCTGCAAACCAAGCTCGGCGCGCAGAAAATCGCCGAAACCGCACGGCAGGCCGGCGTTGACGATTCGTCTTTGGATGGTTCCAACCCGTTCACCGTGCTCGGCAACAACGGCCTGACCCTCAAGGACATGACGCAGGGATACGCCACACTGGCCAACCAAGGCAACAAGCCGACGCTGCATATCGTTGCCCAAGTGCAGACGGCGAACGGCACCGACCTGTACAACGCGCCGACCTCGGCGGAGCAGACGTTCGAAGCGAACAACGCGAATCTCGTGACGAAGGCGCTTACCGGCGTGGTCCAGCGAGGCACCGCCACCGAGGCGCGTGCCACTGGGCACACCATTGCCGGCAAGTCAGGCACCGCAAACGATTCCAACGCAGCGAGCTTCATCGGCTACACGCCGTCCATGCTGACTTCTGTGGCGATGTGGTATCCGGACGCCAACGGCAATCCGCAGCAGATCCCTTCGTTCGGCCGATGGACCGGCGGCAGCGACTACCCCGTGCATCTGTTCACCGAATACATGAAGCAGGCCCTTGCCGACACTCCGAACGAAACGTTCCCCGACGCCACCGATAACGGCAAGGTCGGCGGACCGGACGGTACGTGGGGCACCGGCGCGCAGAAGAGCTGGACTAGAAAGCAGCAGACCACCGTGACTCCGCGCACCGAGGAGAACACCCAACAGACCACGCCGAATCAGACCGAGGAAACGCAGAATACCGGTCAGGGCGGTGGCGACGGCGGTAATAGTGGCGATAATCCCGCTAACGGCGACGGTAACGACACCAACGGTGGCAATGGCGGAGGAACCAGTGGCGATAATCCCGGTAATAACGGCGCCAATGGCGATACATCGCAGCAATAGCAGTCGCTGACTGCGATTGCCGTCGCGGTCAGCGAACACGCAAAGGGGGCTTCCCGGTTATTCCGGGAAGCCCCCTTGGTTTTGCCGCGTGCACACGCGGGCGCACGGTCGTCAACGTCGTTCGTCAGAATGCATGCACATGCTGGGCGAGACGGTCGTATTCGACGCGCGTCAGCGAGGCGACGCCACCGTGTTTCGTATGCGCGGTGAGGAAGTAATCGTCCGCCTGCAACGGCACCCAGCCCTGATCGAGATCGCGGCTGACCATCGGCCGGTATCCAATCGACGGAATCACGTCCACGAACAAGTACCATTCGTCGTCCGGTCCACCGTTGTTGTGGTGGTTGGCGAACACCGCAGGACCTTCCACGCCGCCGGGGTTGCCGTCCGGCACGTAGCCTGCGCCAATCCGGTCCTGCACCTTGGTCCAGGTCGTTCCCGGCTCCCACCAGCGCTTCGCGTCGGTGCGGTCCATCCAGATGCCGGTGCCATGCGCATTGTCCTTGGTGATGCGGTACGTGCGCACACTGCCGTCCGGCAACGGACGTTGGATCATCGTGGTGTCGATGGCGTCACCGTGGTTGTCGATGAACACGCCACCATATTCGAACGTGTCCTGCGTGAAATCGGTGGTGGCGCCCCACAGCACAGTGCAGTAAACGTTCTTGTCGTCGTGAGCCTTGTCCGCATCATTGAACACGGTGCTGGACCAATACATGACGAATGCGCCGCGCCCACCGTGATGGCCTTGCGGATAGTAGTCCGGCACCCAGAGGCATTCGCATGCCCAGGCCATACCAAGCTCCAGATGGGAGCCGTCCGGCTTGCGGGACACGTCGAGCATGCGCGGCTCGCTCCAATGGAGCAGATCGTCGGATTCCCAGATGATGAGATTCGTGCTGGCGTGGTGGCTCCACTCGTACCAGCCGCCGCCGTCGCCTCCGAACACACGCAGATCGGTGGCGATGATATACCACGTGCCGGTGTCGGGATTGCGGATGATATGCGGATCGCGCACGCCTGTGGTACCGAGATGCGAAGCCAGCACAGGCTTTCCATCGTTGAGCGGCACCCAACGGTGCGGATTGTCACCGTCGGATATATCCATGTAAATCTTCTCGGCGTAGCCGTCCGGATCCTCGATGAAGTGGACGAGCAGGTAACCGTAGTCGTCGGTTGTGTCGGTCATGGTCCCACCTTGTGGTTGTGAATGAATGAATTGGATAAGTGAATTGCGTGTTCGATAACGTACCGCGTCAATATGCGCGGATACGAAGAAAGCCGCCGCCACGAGAGCGACAGCTTTCTTCGGGAAGGAGGATTAGCCCTGATGCGTGCGGGCCCATGTGCGGATCACATCCTGCTGCGCCGCGATGGCCTTGTTGCGGGCCAGATAGATGACCAAGGTGATGGAATACAGTGCAAGGCCGATGAGGTCCATCGTGCCCAGGGAGAAGACCACCACGATTGCCAGCCAGATGATCACCCACCGGCTGGTGGTGCCGGGAGCGAGACACCGCATGGACATGATGAAGCTGACGATGCCGATAATCAGCACCAGCAGCGCGTAGATGCCCACCACCGTCGAGGCGTTGTCCACCGCGGAATAGTCCGTTTTCAGCAAACCGTTATGTTCCAGCAGATCGTAGGCTTGGCCTTTGAACCAGCTGGTGAACATGAACAGTGTGATGGACGCCATGATCACGTTGTAGGCGGCGGCGATGGTCATCAGCACTCGTTCCGCCTTGCGAGCCAATGGTGCCGGCGGCTGCATGGTGTTGCCTTGCGGATTCATATCGGTCCTTTCCGTGGTGTGGCCTCATCCGATGTGCGATGCGCAGCTCGGGAAAGATAAAATCACAGGCCCGTCCGTTTGGGGACGGACCTGTGCATTATCTCACTCGGCCGGTATCAGCCCTTGAGGCCGGAGGTGATGTTCAGGGACTGCAGGAAGTACTTCTGCGCGAACAGGAACAGCAGCAGGGTCGGGATGATGGCCATGCAGGTGGCCGCCATCAGGGAGCCCATCTGGTTGTACTGGCCCATCTGGTTGCTCAGCAGCTGCAGACCAGCGGTGACCGGCATCTTGTTGATGTCGTTGAACACCAAGGTCGGCCACAGGAAGTCGTTCCAAGCGCCGGTGAAGCTGAACAGGAAGATGACGATCAGAATCGGGCGGATGGCCGGCAGCATGATGCGGGTGAAGATCTGGAAATCAGTGGCGCCGTCGATTTCGGCCGCCTCGTCCAGTTCCTTCGGGATGCCCTTCATGAAGTTGCGCACCAGGAAGATGTTCGCCACGTTGCCCAGGCCAGGGATGATGCAGGCCCAGTAGGTGTTGACCCAGCCGAGGGAGGCGATGATGCGGTACTGCGGGATCATGTTGACCACGGCAGGGAACATCGAGATGAGCAGCAGGACGAAGAACAGCGTATCGCGGTACTTGAAGTTCAGACGGGAATAGCCGAAGCCTGCGAGCGCGACGATGCACACGGACAGCACTGCGAACACGGTCGAGATAATCAGCGAGTTGCCCAGCCAGTTCAGGACCGGGTAGCTGGCGGATGCCTCGATCAGCGTCATGTAGTTGTCAAGCACCCACTTCGCGGGCAGGAAGTTGAACGCGTTGGAGGTGAATTCGGCCACCGACTTGAACGAAGTCGTCACGGTGTAGATCACCGGAAGCAGCCAGACGACTGCCAGCACGACGAGCACCACATAGACGGCGATCAGCGACGGGAGACCTTTTGGTTTTGTTTTCAGGAATTGCCGCGCTTGCGACATTGACTGTGGTTGCAGCGGACATCTTCAGTCCTCCTTATTCATGAAGATCAGCTGGATCGCGGCGATGGCCATCAGGATGATGCCCAGCAGCAATGCCATTGCGGAAGCCATGCCGGCGGCCGCAGGGCCGGCGGGGAACGCGAGGTTCCTGATATCCATCAGCAGCACCTGGGTCTGGTAGTTCGGTCCGCCGTTGGTCAGCATGACCGGCTGGCCCCACACGTTGAAGGCGCCCGTGGTGGTCATGATGGTGGTGTAGAACAACGGCAGCTTGATTTCCGGCAGGGTGATGGAGAAGAAGATCCTGACCGGACCGGCTCCGTCGACCTTCGCGGCTTCGTAGAGGCTCTCGTCCACGCCGGAGAGCGCGGAACGGTAGATGACGAGGTTGCCGCCGATACCGGCCCACAGCACGAGTACGAAGATGGTGATCCATGCGTACGGGTTCTTGCCGAGCCAGTTGATGTCGGTGTGGAAGGTGGTGTTCAGCAGACCGAACTGGGAGTTGAAGACCATACGCCAGACCAGTGCACCGGCGGCGATGGAGATCAGACCTGGGATGTAGAAGATCGCCTGGAACAGACCAGCGCCCTTGAGTCCCTTCTTGCTGAGCGCCACGGCGAGCAGCAGCGGCACGATGATGGTCAGCGGCACGCTGACCAGCACGAAGAGCAGAGTGTGGCCGAGATCACGCCAGAAGATCGAGTAGAAATAGGTGCTGGGGTCGAAGATCTTCGCGAAGTTCTGCAGGCCGACGAACTTCGGCGCACCGACCATGTTCCAGCGGGTGAACGCCAGTCCAATGCCGAAGATAATCGGGATGATGCCGAAGACGGCGAAGATGATGAAGTGCGGAGCGATGTACGGCAGCGCGTGCCAGATGGAGTTCTTGCGCTTCATGGATGATTTTGCGGATCCGATCGTAGATGTCTTGCTCATCACGATTCCTCCTGAATCTCGATTTGGCCCTGGGCCATGAGGTCGAGGGTCTTCAGACCTTCTTCAAGACCAACATTGCCGTAGACGATGTCGTTGTATGTGCCCCAACCAGCGGTCGCATAGCCTCCGTAGAGGTAGTTGGAGGTCTTGATGTAGTCGCGTTCCTTCTTGCTGTTGGTGAAGGACGCCTGGATCAGCTTCTGGTACTTCGGGTTGTTCAGATCGCGGTATGCCGGCGAGATGGAACCGACCTCAGACCAATCCATCCAGTGCTCGTACACGTACTTGACGAAGTCGGCGGCGGCTGCGGATTTCGCCGCGGAGCGGTGCGGATCCTTCAACTGCATCCAGTTGCACTGGTAGAAGAAGTTCACCGGATTGTCGGCGCTGTACTGCAGGGTGTTGGCTTCCGCGATCTTGTCGGCGCCCAAGGTGTTGGACATATTGCCCTGCGCCCACGTGCCAAGCTGCGCGAACACGGCCTTGCCGGAACCGAACGCCTGCTCGCCGTCGACGTCCATCGGGGCGATCACACCGGCGTCGTACGCTTCCTTGAGCTTCTCCATGGGCTTGCGCCACACGTCCTTGGTCAGGTCGTCCATATCGTTCTCAAGCGTGCCGCCCGCGCCGTACAGCAGGGACATGAAGGCCCACGGCAGATTGCCGTAAGTCAGCGCGTAGGTGCCCTTGGGTAGCTTGCCCTTGAGGTCCTTGATCTCGTCGATGGTGACGAACCCGTCGTCGAGGATGTACTGCAGGTTGTACTTCTTGATCAGGTCCTTGTTGTAGTAGATGGCCATCTGGTACAGATACAGCGGAATGCCGTAGGCCTTGCCATTGACGGTGACGCCCTTCCAAGTGGCGGGCAGGAAGCTGCTCTCCTTGAGGTCCGGGGCGACCTTCTGCCAATCGTCCATGGTGTCGAGCAGACCTTGGGACTGCAGAACGGCGGTCTGGAACTGGTCGCCGATGATGATGTCGGGGATGTTCTTGCCGGTCTGCATCACGGAATAGATCTTCGTGGTCAGATCGCCGCCGTTCATCGGCTGGAAAACGACCTTGTAATCGCTCTGGGCGTTGTATTCCTTGACGATGCGCTGCATTGCAGGACCGTCATCGCCCACCAGATTGTTCCAGAAGTAAATGGTCTTGCTTTCACCCGAAGAGGCACCACAGCCTCCGGCGGCAAGCACAAGTCCAAGTGACGCACACACGGCTACGGCAGCCTTGGCAAAGCGCCGCAACCCGGTAAGATGCCTGGATGTAGACATTGTTTCCTTCCTTTTTCTCAGCGGACCATCGCTGGACCGCTCCTCGTTGCAATCCGAATGGGAAGAATCCTTTTCGATTGAGCCTCCCTGCTCATTTGCAACGTTGTAATTTTGATTATACAGCTATTTTCATCGTTGTACAAACGGTAACACGCCGACGACAACAGCCAGCTTTATGGATGGGGTTATAGACGGGGTGACCCCTCCGGCCACGCCCCTCAGTGGCCTACGGCCGGAGTTCCCGCAAGCGGGCCACCATCAGCGGGCAACACGTCCGTGGTAGTGGGGGTCCACAGATTATCAGGTTCCGGCACGCCGAAATCCGGACCGTCGGCGGTCCACTTGACCACACCGACGCGCGCGTGGCGATTCGGGTCGAACAGCGGATCGCCCTTGATCTCCGTGTAGTTGCGGCAGTGGTAGATCATCAGGTCCTCGGTGCCGTCCTCGGACTTGGTGAACGAATTGTGGCCCGGGCCATACTGGCCGTTCTCGGCGCAGGTCTTGAACACCGGCACCGGGCTCTTAGTCCAGGAGGCCTTGTCCAGCAGATCGCTGCCGCGCTCGGCGGTCAACAGTCCCACGGCGTACGGAACTCCGGTGCCGGAGGCGGAATACGTGATGTAGATCTTGTTCTCATGGAACAGGAAGGCCGGTCCTTCGTTAACCAGGAAGTCGATGCATTCCCAGTCGTACTCCGGCTTGGTCAGCATGACGGGCTCGCTGCCCAGCGTCCACGGATTGGCCATCTTGGCGATATACAGATTGGAGTTGCCTTCGATGGCGGGATCCTTCTGCGCCCATACCAAGTACTGCACGCCATCGATCACTTCGGTGGTGGCGTCAAGTGCGAAGGAGTCGATCGGGGTGATGATCTGGCCCTTCTCCACCCAGTTGTCGGAGGTCGGGTCGTCGTCGGTGTTCTCCAGCACGAACATGCGGTGCGTCGGCAGGCCGGATGCTTCGAAATCCGTTGCGGCGCCTGCGAAGTAGATATACCATGCGCCATTGATGCGGTGTAGTTCGGGGGCCCAGATGTAGATGCTTGCCGGGCCGGATTCGTGCTTGCGCCACACCACCGTCTCCGGAGCTTTCTGCAGATCGTTGATGTTCGACGCGTGCCGGATGGCGATGCAGTTGTATTCCGGATCGGAGGCGGTGAAATAATACTCGCCGTCAACCTTGAGCACCCAGGGGTCTGCGCGCTGAAGCACGATCGGATTGTTGTAAACAACCATGTTTAGTCCTTCTCAATCCGTTGTTCCAGTATTTACAACGTTGAATATATCATTCTTACATCGTTGTAACAACTTGGGCGCGTCATTGTCGGAAGATGCTTGGATGCGGTGCTGCCGCTGGGCATGGGCGTCCATCGTTTGCGCCATTCATGCCAATGTCGGTGCCGCCGTCGGTCATGGGTGCTCGACACACTCAAGGCCGTTCGGCCAAGCTTACGGCCGAGCGCCCATGCCCGGCGGCGGCACCTTGGGGGAAGAGCCGACTCAATGGGTACGCACGCTGGGAGAAACTTGCCGGAAGGCAAGCGAAAGCTCAGAGGACGAGGGAATCGATGGGGAGTTTGGTGGATTGGCGCACGACCAGCGATGATGCGACCTTGCGGAAGACCTTCTCCCCCGGTTTGTCGGCATTCGGGTCACGGCCGTCGATGCGCTCCTTGAGCACTTTCACCGACAGACGGGCGACCGCTTCAAGTCCCGGCGCGATCGACGTCAGCGCCGGCGACAGGTACTGTGAATCGTCGGAATTGTCGAAACCAACCACAGAGATGTCGTCGGGAATGTGCAAGCCGTGCATCTGGATCGCGTGCATCACGCCGGAAGCCAGCATGTCGTTCAGCGCGACGACGCCATCGACTTCGACGCCGGAATCCAACAACGCGTTCATGGCCCTCACACCATCGCTACGATGCCACATGCCCGATTCGACGACCAGCCGATCGTCGAATTCGACGCCGGCCTCCTCCAGCGCCTCAAGATACCCTTGGTAGCGCAGTGCGGCGGAACCGACTTTCTCCCCCGGATGAACGCCGACCACGGCCACGCGGCGGCAACCGGTCGTCAGCAGATACTGCGTGGCACGCTTCGCGCCTTCCACGTTCTCGGTGGCGATGTGATCCACCTGGTCGGTGAAGATGCGTTCGCCAACCAGCACAAGCGGATAATCGACCTTCAGCCGCTCGACGTCATCCTGTCCAAGCTCCAATGGGCTGTAGATCAGGCCGTCGATCATCGTCTGCTGGGACCCGTGCAGCGCTTCCAACTCGCCATCGCGCGAATATTGCGTCGGCTCCACGATCACGCGCAGACCGACTTTCTTCGCTTCTTCGATGACCAGCGATGACAGCTGCGCGAAATACGGCATCTGCAGATCGGGAATGGCCAAGCCGATGATGCCGGTCTGCCCTCGGCGCAGGTTGCGCGCCGATACGTTCACCGTGTATCCCAGTTCCGCGATGGCTTTGTTGACCTTGTCGCGCGTGGCCTGCGAGACGAATTCGTAGTCGTTGACCACGTTGGAGACGGTTTTGATCGACACTCCGGCCGCCTTGGCCACCTCACGCATGGTCACGACATGCTCGCCGTTCCCCCCCGTTCGCTTCGGCATATATACCCCTTTTGTCATCCAGCGGACTCAGTCGGCATCGAAGAAACCAACCTCCATTGTTACACCAGCATAGTCGGGGTCGAGTTCCTCCGCCGTTTGCATATCCAGAATGGGCATGCCCTCCTTGGACCAATGCACGCGGCGCACCTGGGCGTCGCGGCCACCATAGCGGCCGTGCTCGTATTCGGCGTTGTGGAACACGTAGATGAGGTTGCCGTCCTCGTCATGCGACCACATGCCGTGACCGGTGCCAAGCTGCCACCGCCCGTTGTATACGCCGGACTTCTGCAGCGGGTAATCGAGCTTCGTCCATACGCTGGCGTCGGTCAGATCGGCCCCCTGTCCAGCCGGGGCGGTGACCAAGCCGGTCGTGTAGTCGATGCCGACCAGCGAGCCCGAGTAGATCAGGAAAATCGTTCCGTCATGCATGATGGCGTTCGGCCCTTCGGCGATCATGTTGTCCCATGCGAATTCCGGCACGACGATCTGCTTCGGCTTGCTGGTGAGCCTCGCCGGACGACCTGGGTCGAAGCTGGCGATCCAGATGCTGCCGACCTGCTGCCATGCGTAGTACCAGCGGCCTGAATCGCACAGCACGGTCATGTCAAGCGAAATGCGCTGGATCGGATTGAGCGTCTCACCATCCGGGTCGAGGATGGGCTCGGGCACCGTCCAGTTCTCCGGCTCGCGTGGATCGAAATCAGTGCCGTCGGAATGCTGCTTGAGCTGCATGATGTGGCAGCTACCGGTCCACATGTCCGGTTTGCCGGCACGATCGTTGGGGGTGCCGTCGGGATTGACGCGCGGTCCGTCGAAGCAAGGCATGAACAGAACTGACAGCTTGCCGCCGATCACATGCAGTTCCGGCGCCCAGAAGCAGCCGGTCATCGGACGATCTTCGCTATTGAGATCGCCGCATGCGAGCAGATCGATCTCCTTGGCCTGTCCGCCCGCGGCGTCGGAAAGCGCTTCGATGGAGTCGGCGATGCGCAGCGGCATATGGGTTCTACCGTCGTTCGGATCCACGCAATTACCGTCGGTGTCATCGGTGGCGATGAACATGAACATCGGCTTGCCATTGAACTTCCACGCGAACACCGATGGGTCGGCGCGCTCCACCGCGAACGGCACCGGATAGACGCTCTGGCGGATCACACCTTCGACGGTACGGGTCTGGCCGGCCTTGAACGTTCCCTCGGAGGCCTCCTGGGCGATGGCCTCAAGCTGGGCCATGTTCCAATCCACTGCGCGCGTGGCCTGCGAACCGTCGCTGTATGACAGTTCCGCACGGGTTGCGGCCAAGGCCAGAACCGCATTCCGGGCATCCTCACCATGCAGGCCCGCATCGATTCGCTGGGCGGGCACGGACGTTCCGGTATTGCGGATGCGGCCGAAGCGCTCGATCAGGCGCTCGGCCTCCGGCTCACTGATGGCGATGCTGTTGCCGACGACGGCGTTCGGAATGCCGCAATCCCCGGTCTGACGCAACGGCTGCGACGACGCCGATTCCACGACATCAAGCGGCCTGCCCGAACCGGCGGCGGCTACGATATCGGCCGTCCGCGCGGTGCGTGCCTTGCCATCGTCACCGGTCCAGGAGACGACGTAGCACGCGTCCGCGGCGTCGAAAGAGACGGACGGGCGATCGACCCCGCCGGTGGTGCGCAACAGCACCAGCCCCCGCTGGTCGAACGCCGTCAGATCATCGCTGATGGCGAGCAGGAATGCCGACCGTTCGGAACCGTCCGGTTCACCGCCGCGGGCGGTACGGGTCGCGGCGATGGCGAATCGTCCGTCCGCGAGACGGAACAGGAACGGATTCTTCAGCGATTTCAGCGTGATATCCATACCGGGCATGACCACGCCATGGGCGACGGCGTCGGTGGCGGGGCGAGGCGCGTCGAACGGGTCGGCGGCGAAGCGCGCCGCGGCCGTGCACGCACGGCGGGACTCCGCGGTCGCGGCGGCGATCGGCACCCCGGCCGCGAAGAAGATGCCATAGTTTTCGTTCAGCGGCCGCCACTCGGCGTCATCGCCGGAACGTAGCGCCAAATGCATGCTGTAGGCGATGTCCTCGTTGTTCGCCTCTTCGCGTCCGGTGGCTTCGCGTGTATAGCACAGCAGGGAATAATTGGCCGACATGGAAGATCCTTCAGTAAGCAGATACAGGTTTTACAACGATGTACTATACCGTGTTTTACATCGTTGTACAACTTGGTGTGGCGGCATTGCGACACCCTTCATCCGCGGAGAGGAAGCATCATGGAACGCGCTTGTCGCACTTGTGAGCGGGCGCATCGCATGGCACATGACAACGACGAGGGGCTTCCCGGTTACCCAGGAAGCCCCTCGAATCATATCCGGCGCGTTTGCTCAACGCGTCCGTGCAATCAGCGCAATCAGCGCTCGGAACGGTTGATGGCCGAGATGATGGCCTTCAGCGAGCTGGTGACGATGGAGGTATCGATGCCGACGCCCCACACGATGCTTGTGTTGTCTTCCTCGCCGATCTGGCATTCCACATAGGAAGCGGCCATGGCATCGGTGCCGACGGACATGGTGTGCTCCACGTAATCCATCACCGAAGCCTCGATGCCGAAGTTGCTCACGGCGTTGAGGAAGGCGGCGATCGGACCGTTGCCGATGCCGGAGACCTCACGCTCCACCGGCTCGTCGACGCCAACGTTCACACCACGGTCAAGGATGCGGGCCTTGAGCACGGTGTCGGAACCATCCTCGCCGGAGGAGACGGACACCTTCAGCAGTTTCAGACGGCCCCACTGCTCGAGGGTCTCGTCCTTGCTGTCTCCGACCACGACACCAGCCGCGGTGGCGCCGGATTCCTCGACCGGCAGGTACTCGTCCTTGAACAGACGCCAGATGTCCTCGTCCTTGACTTCCTTCTTGGTCTCGTCGGCGTAGTTCTGCACGACCTTCTCGAACTCGACCTGCAGACGCTTCGGCAGATCAAGGTTGTGGTTGGTCTTGAGCAGGTAGGCCATGCCGCCCTTGCCAGACTGGGAGTTCACGCGGATGATGGCCTCGTAGGAACGGCCGATGTCCTTCGGGTCGATCGGCAGGTACGGCACCAGCCACACGAAGCTGTCCAGATCGGCGCCGGCACGGTCGGCGGCCACCTGACGGGCCTCAAGACCCTTCTTGATGGCGTCCTGGTGGGAGCCGGAGAACGCGGTGAACACGAAGTTGCCCGCATACGGATGGCGTTCGGAGATCTTGATCTGGTTGCAGTATTCGACGGTCTTGCGGATTTCCGGAACGTTGGAGTAGTCGATCTGCGGATCGATGCCCTGGGTCAGGAAGTTCAGGCCAAGGGTGACCAAATCGACGTTGCCGGTACGCTCGCCGTTGCCCAGCAGGCAGCCTTCAACGCGGTCGGCACCGGCCAGCACGGCCAGCTCGGTGGCGGCAACGCCCATGCCCTCATCGTTGTGCGGATGCAGGGACAGCACCACGGCGTCACGCGGTACGAGGTGGTTGGACACATACTCGACCTCGTCGGCGAAGACGTTCGGCGTGGTCATTTCCACGGTTGCCGGCAGGTTGATGATCATCGGATGTTCCGGCGTCGGCTTGATGACGTCGATCACCGCGTTGCACACCTCGACTGCGTACTCCGGCTCGGTGCCGGTGAAGGATTCCGGAGAATACTCGTAGTACAGGTCGATGCCCTTGGCCTCGCCCTCAAGCTCCTTGCACAGCGCCGCGGCGTCGGTGGCAAGCTTCTTGATGCCGGCCTTGTCCTTGCGGAACACGACCTCGCGCTGCAGCACGGACACGGAATTGTAGAAGTGCACGATGGCGCGCTTGGCGCCCTTCAGGCACTCGTAGGTCTTGCGAATCAGATGCTCGCGGGCCTGGGTGAGCACGACGATGGTGACATCGTCAGGAATGAGCTCACGCTCGATCAGCATGCGGATGAAGTCATAATCGGTTTCGGAAGCCGACGGGAAGCCGACCTCGATCTCCTTGAAGCCCATCGACACGAGCAGATTCCAGAAACGCAGCTTGCGCTCGGAATCCATCGGGTTGACGAGGGCCTGGTTGCCGTCGCGAAGATCGACGGAGCACCAACGCGGTGCACGCTGCAGTCGCTTGCCCGGCCACGTACGCTCCGGGAAATCAAACGGCACCTGCTTATCGTATGCGACGTACTTGTTGTACGGCATCTTGCTGGGCTTTTGCGGAGCTCCAATGTAACGCGCCGGAGGCAGCAGCGGGTCGTTGTTCCCTCCGTTGGACGCCGCGGCGACTGCCGCGAGATCAAACACTGACGATTGATCCTGACCCATCACTCCTCCTTATCTGTAAAGTCGGATCGGCCTTCTGCCAATCCACATTGTTACGTGCATGTTACCTACCTGCACTGCCGCCCATACTAGCGACAACCAATCCCATATTTTGCCGGTATTCCGCGATATGACGGCATGGTTTGCGATTTCGCGCCCTTATTTCACCCCATATCCAGATTTGCCGCAGTACAGTGGGCATCATGAGCTTGCGATTCAACAGCGACGGTACGTTCCGGGTGCTGCAAATGGCTGATATTCAGGATGGTCCGGACGTGCGCGAAGACACGATTCGGCTGATCGAAGCCGCTATCAGGAAGGCACATCCCGACCTCATCGTGCTCACCGGCGATCAGATCCGCGGCTACGATCCGGCATATATCGATACGTTTCTACGTCGCCGTGGCGAACAGCCCGGTACGCACGTGCGCGCGGTCACCGAAATCGAAGCGAAAATCCGCGGCATCAAACGTCATCCAATCGCCAAAACACTGACCAAATCGCAACCCTCCGACGAACGGTGGATGATCGACGGCATCGGCACCGATTCGCCGAAACTGGTGAAAAGCGCAGGTCGCAACGGTTCTGCCAGCAAGCTGGAATCGTGGGCGGAAGCCATCAATCGCGTCACCGCGGCGTCGCTGCTCGACGAGACACGGCAGAAAGTGCGCGACACGTTCGCCGCGTTTTTGGGGCCGGCGTTGGAATCGCGCATCCCCTTCGCTGCGACGTACGGCAACCATGATTTCCAATGCGGTATCCTCGCCGACGAACAGGACGATCTTTACCGCGAGTTTGCCGGCTGTATGAATCCCGTCGCCGGCTCGTCGCCGTTGGCGCTCGAACCGGGCACGTTCGCGTTGCCGATCGAAGCGTCCGACGGTTCGGGGCGTATCACAATGAGCGTGATGATGGTCAATTCGGGCGATTACGCCGACACGGCAGACGCGGACGACGGCAACGGACGGCAGTCGGTCACCGAATACGCGAAATACGCGGCGAATTCGCGCGGCTGGGATTTGGCCGACTCCGACGGCTACGGCACCCCCTCGCCGGAAGCCGTCGAATGGCTGAAGCGCGTGCAACGCGAGTTGGGCAGGCGCAATGGCGACGGGCAGGCGGTGCCGGCAATCGCCTTCCAGCACATTCCGCCGCAGGAATTCTACGATTGCCTGCGCGAAGTGCCCGCCTACACGCCGAACGCCGTGGAGGGCGCGCGCGAATTCGCAGGACATTGCTATGTGCTCGACCGCGATGTGTGCCGACCCGGTTCGCGGCTGGGCGAGGCGATTGGCTGCGCCGACGTGAACGTGGGCGAAGTGGACGCGTTGCGTGAGGCGGGCGGCTATTTCGCGTTGTTCTGCGGGCATGACCACAAGAATTCGTTCGTCGGGCATGTGCACGACATCGATTTGGGGTACGCGCCGACCTGTGGTTTTGAATGCTACGGCCCGAAATCGCGGTTCCGTGGCATCCGGCTGTTTGAATTCCGCGAAGACAATCCGATGGCGTACGTGACGCGCATGATGACGTGGGGCGATCTGGTCGGCCGTTATTCCAGCAACGAATTACGCGTGTTCTTCGAGGACCATTGCGTGACGGACCTGATTGGCGTGCGCAACGAGCTGCGCAGGCCGCAGGTCAGCGCCACGCTGCTGGGTGCGGGCGCGGTGGCGTGCGGCGCGATCGGATACGCGGTTCGGGGGCTGTTGCGCAGGCCCGCGAGAAAATAATGGCTTATCCGAATCAGCGAAAGAGACTGACGCCGCGACGGGCCACGCAGTAGGCGTTGCCCAGCCACGTATGACGGGAATTCGGCCACACCGCGCCCAGACGCGGCGCGTTCTGGCTCATCCAGATACTCGGTACGCGGCCGTCAGCGGAACGCGAGCCCAGCAGGTTGAAACCGTTCTTTTCCAGCAGCCATTCCGGATGCTGTGTGGCGATCGCAAGCCCCTCTTCCAAAGTCAACGGCAATCGCTCGTCGGAATCGATCAGCTTGCGTGCCACGTCCGGCTCGCGGTTGATATAGCAGGTGCCGGTGTGCGGTTCGATCACCAGATAGAACGGGCCTTCCGGCGGTTCGAAACCGTCCTGCGGCAGGAAGCTGGCGATGTCGCGCGGCGGCATGGTGGTGAACCCCGCCATGCGGTTGATGGAGGTTCGGGCGATCAGCGATTCAGGAGACACCAGCTCGCGCGTAGGTACCAGAAGGATCTGCGTGCCCAATCCAGCTTCATCGCCGCAATCCTCCAACGCACGGATAAGCGGGCGCGCAAGCGAGCGGAACGCGGCTGCCGACATATCGGCCACATCCGGATACCCCAACGCCACGATACGATCCAGCTGCTTCTGCGCTTCTTCTGATGCCTTCGACATGTCTACCAGTGTACGCGAGCGCGTTTACCGACCAGCATACGGATAGCTCGGCGGACATGACGGCGGGTTTTCGTAAGATTGAACAACGCGTGTGGCCGCCCACGACGTCGTTTGGGGCCGGCTGGTCGACCTCAAGCGTAAGCAAAATCAAACTTGCAAAACTTGGAAAACCGTTCCAGCATAAGCGAAAGGTTGTTATGTCCGAAAAGATTAAGGTTGGCATTCTCGGAGCTACGGGCATGGTCGGACAGCGCTTCGTGACGCTGCTCGAAAACCATCCGTGGTTCGAACTGGTCACCCTTGCCGCGTCCGCGCACAGCGCCGGCAAGACCTACGAGGAGGCCATCGGCAGCCGCTGGAAGATGGAAACCCCGATGCCGGAGTTCGTCAAGCACATGGTCGTCAAGAACGTGGCCGACGTCGAGGACGTGGTCAAGGACGTCGACTTCGTGTTCTCCGCGGTGAACATGCCGAAGGACGAGATCCGCGCCATCGAAGAGGAATACGCGAAGACCGAGACCCCGGTCGTGTCCAACAACAGCGCCCACCGCTGGACTCCGGACGTGCCGATGGTGGTGCCGGAGATCAATCCGGAGCACTATGAGGTCATCGAACATCAGAAGAAGCGCCTGGGCACCACGCACGGTTTCATTGCCGTCAAGCCGAACTGCTCCATCCAGGCCTATACTCCGGCTTTGGCCGCGTGGAAGGAATTCGAGCCGCACGAGGTCATCGTGAGCACGTACCAGGCCATTTCCGGCGCGGGCAAGACGTTCAAGGATTGGCCGGAAATGGTGGGCAACATCATTCCGTTCATCTCCGGCGAGGAAGCGAAGTCCGAGAAGGAGCCGCTGAAGGTCTTCGGCCATGTGGACGAGGCCAAGGGCGAGATTGTGCCGTTCGACGGTCCGCTGCGCATCACCTCGCAGTGCATCCGCGTGCCCGTGCTCAACGGCCACACCGCCACCGTGTTCATCAACTTCGGTAAGAACCCGACCAAGGACGAGCTGATCGACCGTCTGGTCAGCTACACCAGCAAGGCCGCCGAGCTTGGCCTGCCGCACGCTCCGAAGCATTTCATCCAGTACCTGACCGAGGATGACCGTCCGCAGGTGCTCAAGGATGTGGATTACGAGGGTGGTATGGGTGTTTCCATCGGCCGTCTGCGTGAGGATTCCATTTTCGATTGGAAGTTCGTGGGATTGGCGCACAATACCCTGCGTGGCGCCGCCGGTGGCGCGCTGGAAAGCGCAGAAATGCTTAAGGCGTTGGGTTACATCACCAAGAAGTGATGCGACGTTTATGCGGCTTGGGTAGCTAAACCGTAAGCCGCATAAACGAGCCATAGCCAAGCAAAAGGCCGACTCTTCGGAGCCGGCCTTTTGCTTGTTCGGGGACTGCTTGGCACGGTACGCAACGTACGGCGTGAATCGTAAAAAGCAAACGAAAAGGGCACGGTGCAAAACCCTGCCCTTTAAAAATACCGGGAAACTGAAGCCAGCACTATCAGCGGCCGGTGCCGCCGTACACCACGGCTTCCACCTGGTCGGCGTCCAGACCGTAGGCGGTGTGCAGCGCCTTGACGGCGTCGTTGAGCTGCTCGAGCGGTACAAGCGCGGCGATGCGGATTTCGGACGTGGAGATCATCAGCACGTTCACGCCCTTGTCGCTCAGCGCGTTGAAGAACTTCGCGGCCAGACCGGAATGGGTCTTCATGCCCACGCCGACCACGGCCACCTTGCCGACGTTCGGGTCGACGTCGAAGGACTGGAAGCCCAGCTCGCCCTGCTTCTCCTGCAGCACTTCCTGGACCTTGGCCGCAGCGGTGCCCGGCACGGTGAAGGAGATGTCGGCGGTGCCGGTGGAGGCGGAGGCCTGCACGATCATGTCCACGTTCACGCCGGCCTCGGCCAGCATGGTGAACACCTTCGCCGCCATGCCCGGCTCGTTCGGCACGCGGCGCACGGTGGCCAGCGACTCGGTGCTGTCGTGCGCGACGCCGGAGATGATCGGCACTTCCGGCCCCAGGTCGGGGAACAGGTCGCCCATGGACTGGTTGTTGTTTTCGCTCATGTTCTTACCTTTGTTTGTAAAGTCTTATTTTCGTTTTCGCGTTGTCTTGCAATTATTTGCGATTGCCTGCGATTACGCTGCCCGGCTGCCGTTCAGATGTTCGGCAGGGTGCGCGGATCGACGCCTTCCGGCACGATCAGCGTGCCGCGACGGTGGGAGAAGGAGCTGCGCACGTGCAACGGCATGCCGAATCGCTGCGCGTATTCCACGCAACGCAATGCCAGCACCTTGGAACCGCAGGACGACATTTCCAGCATCGATTCGTAGTCGATGACGGGAATGCGACGGGCGGTCGGCACGATACGCGGATCGGCGGTGAACACGCCATCGACGTCGGTGTAGATTTCGCAGATGTCGGCATCCAGCGCCACGGCGAGCGCGACGGCGGAAGTATCGGAACCGCCACGGCCGAGCGTGGTTGCGTCGCCGCCTTCGTTCACGCCTTGGAAGCCGGCCACGATCGCCACGGAACCCTTATCCAATGCACGACGCACGCGATCGGGCTTCACGGCCTTGATATGCGCGGTGCCGAACTGCGCGTCGGTCATGAAACCAGCCTGGGAACCGGTGAACGAGTATGCATGAGAGCCGGCCGCATGAATTGCCATAGCGAGCAAACTCATCGAAATACGCTCGCCTGCGGTCATCAGCATGTCCATCTCGCGCGCCGGCGGGTTGGAATCGATGCTGAGCGCCTGATCGATCAGGTCGTCGGTGGTGTCTCCCATGGCGGAGACCACGACGGCCACGTCATTGCCGGCGTTCTTCGTTTCGATGATGCGTCGGGCCACGCGCTTGATCGATTCTGGGTCGGCTACGGAAGAGCCGCCGAACTTCTGCACGATGAGAGCCACAACTTATCCAATCTTCTTCAACGTATCACCTGCCTGATTCGGCAAGTGAAGCCTATTATAGGAAACATCCATTTTGTCAAGTCCAACCGCGCCCAACATGCGGAACATTCGGGACCCGTTCAGACGGCGCGACGGCCGGCGAGCGCACGGCCCAGGGTGATCTCGTCGGCGTATTCGAGGTCGCCGCCCACCGGCAGGCCGCTGGCAAGGCGCGTCACCTTGATGTCGGTCTGGCTCAGCAGCTGCGAAAGGAAGCTGGTGGTGGCCTCGCCTTCCACGTTCGGGTTGAGCGCGAGGATCACCTCCTTGACTTCGCTGTCCTTAAGCCGTTCGATGAGTTTGGCGATGTTGAGGTCGCTCGGCTGCACGTTCGCCATCGGGTTGATGACGCCGCCCAGCACATGGTACATGCCCCGGTATTCGCGGGTGCGTTCGATGCTCATCACGTCCTTCGGCTCTTCGACCACGCAGATCACGCTGTGGTCGCGGCGTGGATCAACACATACCGGGCATGGGCTGGTTTCGCACACGTTGCCGCAGATGTCGCAGAACCGTACTTTTTCCTTGACTTCCGTGATGGCGTCGATCAGTGCCTGCGATTCCTCATCGGGCGCGTTGAGCAGGTAGAAGGCGATGCGTTGCGCGCCTTTCGGCCCGATGCCGGGCAGGTTGGCGAACGCGTCGATGAGTCGTTGGATGGCGCCGTCATAGGCCAAAGCCATGGTTCATACCTTTCGTTGACTGGTTGCCGCAGCCACGTTCCGGACAACTGACGTCTGATGGCCAGCGCCCGGTACTCGCCGTACGATAAGCGACATGCGACGTGCGGTGGCCGGTGTCAGTCGTCAAGTGTTTTCTTCACCTGCATGTTGCGCGGATTATGCGGATCGTCCGAGCTGAATTCCTCGACTTTCTTCACTTCGAACACCCTGTTCAGGTCGTTCATGTCCAAAGCGTTCGATGCGCCGATCGATTCGTCGCTCATGGAGTATTCGTCGTCTTCCGGGGCGACTTCAGGCTCCGGCGGTCCCGCCTGCACCGGCATGGGGGCTCCCCATGGGTCATCCGCGAATCCTGCCGGCGATGACGCCGGCTGCTGGGCCTGTTGCGATTGCATTTCGCGGGCGCTTTGCCGTGCGCTATGTCGTTCGCTGTGCTGTTCCGGCTGGTTTTGCCGCGGCTGCTCCGGCCCATTCGGTTGGCCTTGCTCCTGATCGTCCGTCTGCGGCGTGGGCAGTGGCGTGGCCCACGGATCGACGTCATCGCTCACATCCGGCACGTCCACATGTTTTACGTGGTGTTCCGGCGGCTGTACGTCGTTGGCGTTGCCTTCGGCGATGGGCGTCTGCGGAATTGGGGTGTTCCACGGATCGTCGTCTTCCGGCTCCTTGGCAACCTCCTTGCCGAGGTTCGCGGTCAGCAATGTGGCGGCCTTCAGCTGTTCCTGCACCAGCTGCGCGTTGATCTTGCTCTGCTCTTCCGGGCTGAGCTTGCTCCACGGCACCGCGGTGGAACCGTCGGCAAGCTTCTTGGCCGGCGCGAGAGTGACATCGGGGCCGAACACCTTATGCACTTCGCCGCGCACGATCTGCACCACATTGGTGGTGCCGTCGACCGCTTCCTTGGCCACGGCCTTGGCGAACGCGTATTTGCTCAACGACTTGTCGAATTTAATCCACAGTCGGCCTTTGGCCCCGTCCAGCAGCACGCGGGGCACTTTCTCGCGGTCCACGTAGCGACGGACATCCTCAGGCAGGCCGGCAACGATCGCGTCCCACTTCTGGTCGGGAGTGCGATCGTCCGTTGCCGCAGGCTGGGGCGCGGACTGAGCCACGGACTGGGTGGGAGCGGATGGTTCGGCATTGGATAGTTTGGATGGCGCAGACTGCGTTTCAACCGGCTTGGACTCGGCTGAAGCGGCCGGCTCGCTGCCTTCCGACAGAGGTCCACCCATCGCCTGCTGGACTTCCGCCAATACGGAGGCCGCTCCGGAAACGACGGCATCGGCTGGATTCGTGGGAGCCGCGGACGGTTCTACGGCATGCCTTCCACGTGCCGATTGCGCGGCGTACCTACGGGAACCGGACGGACGTTGCGATTCAGACGCTGCGGCACCGCCCGCATGCCCAGCTTCCGGCATGCCGGACGATGGTGCGGCGGCTTGCGCGACCACGCCCGTTTCACGACCGGCAAGCAGGCGGGCGGCGAGCAGTTCCAGGCGCATGCGCGGCGAAATCGCACCGGTCATGTTGGCCAGCGTGGCGTTGATCGTATCCGCCATCTGCGTAAGCGCGGCCAATCCCAGCGAAGCCGCCTGGCGATGCAGATCGTCCATGTTCTCGGTCGCGGTGTCGTCAGACAGCACGCTTTCCGCACGCTCACCGCCCAAGGTGAGCACCAACAGGTCGCGCACGCGCGCCAGCAGGTCCTCAACGAAACGTCGGGGGTCGAATCCGCCGACCACGACCTTTTGAATGACGCCATACAGCGCCTCGCCGTTCTTGTCGGCGACGGCGTCGATTGCCTCGCCGATAAGCGCGTCCGGCGTGAAACCAAGCAGCGCGACCGCGGAATCGTAAGGAATCTTGCCGTCGACGGCACCGACCATCAGCTGGTCGAGCACGGACAGCGTGTCACGTACGGATCCGCCGCCGGCACGCATGGCCAAGCGCAGCACACCCGCTTCGGCCTCGATATGCTCGTCGGAGCAGATCTGCTCAAGATACGGGCCCATGACCTCCTGTGGCACCAGACGGAACGGATAGTGGTGGGTGCGGGAGCGAATGGTGCCGATCACCTTGTCCGGTTCGGTGGTGGCGAAGATGAACATGACATGCTCCGGCGGCTCCTCCACGATTTTCAGGAGCGCGTTGAAGCCCTGCGGCGTGACCATGTGGGCCTCGTCGAGGATGAAGATTTTATAGCGATCGCGGGCCGGGGCGAATCCGGCACGTTCACGCAGTTCACGGGCATCGTCCACACCGTTATGGGAGGCGGCATCGATTTCCACCACGTCGATGGAGCCGGGGCCGCCGGTGGCAAGGTCACGGCAGCTGGCGCATTCGCCGCACGGATGCGAGGTCGGACCTTTGGCGCAGTTGACGCAACGGGCCAGAATACGCGCGGAACTCGTTTTACCGCAGCCGCGCGGTCCGGAGAACAGATAGGCGTGCGTGAGCTTGTTCTCGTCAAGCGCACGCATCAGCGGAACCGTGACCTGATCCTGTCCGATCACGCCATCGAACGTGTCGGGACGATACCTTCTATACAGTGCCAGTGCCATCGCAAATTCCTTCCGCCGTAGTGTTCTAGAGTATCGATGAATTACGACACGTTCGCCAATCGGGAAGCGCCGAGGCCGACCATCTCCGCAAGTCCATCGCGTGTCTGTCTGATCTACAACCGGCGCAGCCGGTACTCTGGAAATCAGACATGAACCGTGTGATCGGCGTACCGTCGGTCACGAACGCTGACTGTTGCGCGCCTAAAACCCGTGCGTCACCACCATGCCGCACAAGGCGTTGCCACGCGATTGGGAGGAGAGAGCCATGACCGGGAAACCGGAAGCGTCCACCAGCACCATTGGAGACGCGCGTCGCTTGCAGATCGTGCAGGCGGCACGTGAGATCTGCTTGGAAAAAGGGTTTTCGAAGATCACGATCAGCGATATCGCCGAACGGGTCGGCATGACCAGATCGCTTTTCTACCACTATTTCCAAGACAAAGACCAGGTTGCGGATGCCGTGCTCGACGATGTCATCAGCGAAGTCATCGCCCGCCTGGAAGAGTGGAACGAGCATCGCGAGGCCGGCAACATCTCGAAGGCGCTTGACGATGTGGTGCGGCTGACCCGTTCGCTCATCGCCGATGAGGGCCCGTTCAGCCAACGTCTCATCGAGGATGGCAACGCTGCACTGTATCTGAGGTTCATCGACCGGGCCGCGGACCGCATTTCCGAGTACCTGTGCGGTTCCACGGTACGTGAATTCGAGGAAAAGCACGGCATGCCGATCCGCAACGAGCATGAGACCTTCTACACGCTAATCGTCGGCTTGATCTCGCTGATCAGACTGCATCCTGACATTGACGATGACATTGTCAGGCAGGTGGCGGCACAGACGCTGCATTTGGACGAATATCTGTGACGGTGCTCCCACACGCGTTATTTCCGCCGGCAAGCAACATATAACGGCCGTTCAACGTCCGGAGGGGCATCGAGCGGCACCGGCTGGCTGACGGAAAACGACGTCAGGCGAGGAATCTACCGGTAAGAGGGTCACGACCGTCACGTTTGATGGTTTCCAACACCCGTTCCTCGCTGTCGGCCGCCTGCGCTTCCGCCACGGCCGGCGGCACCAGCACACGCAGCGCACGGTCCTTGGCTAAGACCTTCACCGGCAAATGGCCCACGTATTCGCCATCGGCCATCAACACCGGAGGCTCATCCCCTTCGGTGGCGCGGGTGATTTCAATGTCATGCACCCGCTTCCATCCGAAAGCATGGCTGCCCAGCAGTCGGCCGTGGTAGGCGCGTGCCACCGCGTCCACGCACTCCCGGAAATTCGGCACATGGTCAAGCCACACCAGATCAAGCAGTCCGTCCGCGAACCGTGAATACGGGGACACCTCGATGCCGCCGCCGATATGGCGGGAATTGGCCACGGTGAGCAGTGGCGAGATGATATCCCGCTCCTCCACCGAACCGTCGGCCAGCGTGGCCTTGATGTGGTATCCGTAGCTTTTCATGCGTGTCAGCTCCACGATGACCGCGGCGAAATACCGCAGCGAGCCATTCGGCAGATGCGAATGATTGGCGCGGTCGTTGATGCTTGCGTCCAAACCGCACGACAGCATGCCCGCATAATAGCGGTCGATCGGCGAGCGCGACTGTGAAACATCGGTTCCGTCGGTCGAATCGATGGCATGACCGTCAGGCAACGAAGTCACCAAGCCCATGTCCACGTCGATATGCGTGCCGCGCACAATCGCACCGACAATGCCTTCAACGGCGGTTTCGACGCGATTGACCGGCAAATCCAGTCCGCGTGCGAAATCATTGCCGGAGCCGATGGCCACGATGCCGAGTGGTTTGCCGGAGCAGCCGACTGCGTTGGCGCCTAACGCGACCATGCCGTCGCCTCCGACCGCGACCAGATAATCGTATTCGTCGCCGCGGCGGCGGGCGTTGGCCAGGGAATCGTCGAAGCTTGTGCCGGTCACATCGATTACGTCGAAGCCGTGCTTGCGTCCGGCTCCGCGCAGCAGATCAATGACATGACCGCCCACTTGGGCGCCCTTGCCTTTGTTCGATGTCGGATTGCAGACCACGGCAACGGTCGTATTCGCATGTGACGTCTTGCTCATACTTGTACGATAACCATGTTTCACGTCAAGCGCCAGATTGCCCATTACCTTCAGCTGAACATTCCGTGTCGTCATGCAACGGCTGTCCGGCAATCTCCTAATCACAGGCAATAGGCCCCGCACGTGACTGCCGGACGACCCACGGTGCGAACGGTACCTGCGTGGCCGCCTGCACGGCGACCACCGCATCCTCGCCTTCAATGGCACAGGATTCGAGCCGGGTTCCATTGCCCGACGTTGTACGCGATGCGGCCGCGCACGGGTCGGCGGCACCGTCACGCAGCGACTGCGCGGCGGCCACCGACGCCAGGTCGGCCGTATTCTGCGCGCGATGCACGCACAGCAGCAGATTGCCTGCCATGACGACCGCACCGAGCATGGCCGCGACGATTGCGATCAGCGCGACTCCCGATATGGTTCCGGAACCTTCGTCCGCGCCTTTCAACACATGCAACACTCGTCGCACATACTGTTTCACGTCATGTTTCACGGAAGTCGTTCCTTTCTTGCCGCGCATTGGAAGCCTTTCAAAAACCGTTACGGACAGCACGCTGTCATGAACATCGCAATCAGAAATACCGAGTTGCCTTGCCCACGACGCTGGCGGGCAGCACGCCGGTCGGATCCGCCGCAACCGGGCAACGCACCACAACGGTGACGCTGTTCGCATTGGCGGCGAACGACACCGTGGAACCGCCACCGGCAATGGTTTGCGCCGCGGCGCGGGCTTTCGCTTCGCCGCCGGCGTCAATCGCCATGGCCCTCGCACCGGCGGCCGCAGCGTCCTGACAGTTCATGGACACTATGGAGGCACGCCCCAAACACAGCACCAGAATCGCCACCGCGGCCACGCAGGGAAGCACCACCGCGAATTCGGCGGTGACGGTTCCGCAATCGGCGTCACGGGCATGGCGTCTCCACCATCGCGCAAGCATGGTTACCCCACGCTCAACGCTTTCTTGATGAGGCCGGTCAGCAGCGTTTTCACGACATCCGATTTCACGATGGCGATCAGAACCGCGGCGAATGCCGTGGCCGCCACCAGCACCACCGCGTATTCGGCGGTGACCGCGCCCTTCTCCGGCTCGGCGGTCAGCAGGCGCATGCGCGCGTCCAATAGGCAGACCGCCTTATTGGCACGTTCCTTGGCCGCACATAACTTCTGGCCGACGCGACCCATCAGACCCGGCGAACCATCGACATTGATTGACATTGCGTCGTTCATGACGCTCCTTTCATTCGGCTAATCCCGGCCGATTGACCGGGTACGCTCAGTGTCAGGTATTGGCATCGGCGATGGCATGGTTTTCGTGGGTTGTGGTCGAAGAACGTGGGTTATCCACACCCTCGGCGTGTCATCCACACTTATCCACAAGCGATTAGGGCATGACGGAACGGACCGCGCATCATCCGTCATTCCGACCGCGGTCCGATTCGAGCAAATTTGAGCCAATTCGCACCAACCCGCACTACCCCATGGCGAATCGGCCGCTACAGAAACGACATCACCGCCGGAATCACGCCAATGGCGACAAAGGCCGGCAGCATGCACAGGCCGGTCGGTAGCAACAACCGAATCGACAGTTTCGCCGCCGACTGTTCAATCCGCGACCGTTCATCCCAATCCAGCTGCTCGATTGCGGTTGCCAACCGATTCACCGGCGAGGAGCCGCTCGACCATGATGAGGAGAACGCGTCACGGACCACGGCGCAATCATCATCGTCAGGCCATGCCTCATTCCATGGCATGCCACTATTCAGCCGTTCTCCAGCCGAGCGCAATCCACCGCCGAACTCGCCTTCCACAATGTTTCCGACCGTAATCAGCGCGCGTGGAATGGACGCTCCTTGACGTATCGCCACGCTCAACATTTCCAATATCAAGGGCAATGGCAGATTGCATGACCGCACGTCGGAATCGGGCGGATTTCTGGCTGGCGACCATTCATACAGCCATGTCGCGCCAGCGGCGCCCACCGCTGCCAGCATCGGCCATGCCAAGCTCATCGCACATGCTCCTGCCGCATCAGCCTGCGAATCCAATACCAGCCGACGGCATAACAGCAGCCGGCGAAGCCGAGGCACATCCATCCTTTCACGTCTTCCACAAGGAATCGCAAGGGATGGGCTCCCATGCATTCCCCTAGCATCACCGTCAGCAACGGCAATGCCATCAGCAGCTTCACCGTGGCCTGCGGCATGGCAAAAGCGTTGGCACGCAAGTCATCGAGCAGCCGTCGCCGCTTCAACGACGCCGCGACGGCCTCCAGGCATCGGCTCATCTCGCAGCCCAACTGCAGACTCAACGTGCAGGCCGCATGAAGTTCCGCACCAAGCTGATCCACATGCTTGTGTTGTTCCTGAAGCGAGCAGCGGCTTCGTACGGCCATGTCAATACGGAAACGGGTCAGTTCAGGCACTGCGAAAGGAGCGCCCTGTAATTCCTCGAACGCTTGGACCAAGGTAGCTCCGCTGCGTACGGACGCCCGCAGCGCGGCCACGCATGCGGCAGCGCCGATGGTCGGCATCCGTGGCGATGCATCCCGGTTTTCCCCATCGTTCCGGACTGTTCTGCCATGGCCGTCGGATTCATCGTCGCAGGTCCCATCTCCATCGGCCCCGCCGCTATCGTCAGCCGAACGAAGCCCGAAGCGAACCAGCACACGCTGCAATCGCCGCGATCCCGCCCATTCCGCGTTCCGGTTCAGCCACAGCCAGACGGCCATCGACGCCAGCCATGCGGCGCAATATTCCCAACCACACGCATCACGCATCATGCGCTCCATCGGCTCATGAATCCATCCCAGCGTTGGCCGGCACGGACCGTACGGCCATCCCAGGCGGCCAGCAGACGCCCATGCAATCGCCCTTCCACCGCTTCCAATCTGCCGACCTGCGCAATGCGCCGTCTGCCGGCGATACGTTCCACATGAAGCACCACGTCGAACGCATCCTCGGCGAGCGCCGCCGTGGCGCGTGGCTCCAATCCGGCCAACAAACCCAATGAGACCAATCGCGCCGGAACCGCCTCCACTTGATTGGCGTGCAATGTGGTCATGCCGCCTCGATGCCCGGAATTCAAGGCTCTGAGCAGATCCACGACTTCACCGCCACGGCATTCGCCGACCACCACGCGGTCCGGTCTCATGCGCAGCGTCGCGCAGATCAGTTCGGAAAGGCCTATGCCGCCGGCACCTTCCGTGTTGGCTTCGCGTGTGACCAGAGACACGTGGTTGGCATGTTGGATCATGCCCAATTCGCGCACTTCCTCGACGGTGACGATGCGCTCGTTCGGCGGGCATCGCATCAGCATGGCTTTGAGCATCGTGGTTTTGCCGGCACCGGTGCCGCCTGTCACCAGCACGCTTGCCTTGCGGGACACCAGTCCGGCCAGCAGGGGCAGCCATTCGGCTGGAAACATGCCGTTGCGCGCCAACGATTCCAGATCGGGCGAGACCGCGTCGGGCAATCGTATGCTGATGGCCGCGCCCTGCGGCACCAGTGGTGCGATGACGGCGTGCACGCGCAGACCGTCCACGGTGGAGGCGTCGGCGATCGGGCAGGCGTCGTCAAGCCGTCGGCCAAGTTGCGAGCATAATCGCGCTGCGAATTCACGAATCGACTGCGCTGACGGAAAGCATCGGCGCAGCAGACATACTTCCTGCATGCCTTGGCCGCAATCCGCCCAAACCGTGCCGTCGCAGGTCACCGCGATGTCCGTGACGCCCGGCTGCGAGGCGATGGCGCTAAGGGGTCCGAGTTCCATGCTTCACCCGCTTGCCTTCCAACGATTCCTGCAGTTCATCCGTGAGCGCGGCCAAGGCTTTGACGGTTTGGCGGTTCGGCCTGCGCAGGCCCAGGCCGTCCAACAGTTCACCGCACAGCTTGGCGTCCGGTTTGACAACCGCCGCGAGGGAATGGCCAAGATAGTTTTCCGTCTCTTCCAGCGTGGTCACGCCACGTCCACGCGTCACGCCGCGCGGTTCAACGCCGACGATATGGCCATGTTTCTGCCGTTCCGCCGTTCCACGCGATTTCATGGCCACTTTGGCTCGGGCCAGTCCGAGCACCGTCATTTCGACCACGGTGATGTGTGTGGCCTGGGCCAGTTCCGGAATGTCATCGAGTCCACGCCATTGCCCGGCGTCCACGATCACCGCGTCCTTCACCTGCGCGAGCGCGCGGATGCATGCCTGGATCTCCCAGGATTGCGGGTTTTCGCTTCGCCAGGGATTGCAGGCCAGCAGCGGCACGCCATCCCACACGGGCAGTTCTCGCAGCAGCGCTTTGCCGTCCACTTTGCCGAGCGGGGCGCTGATGTCTCCGAAGCGTGAACCGTCTTCATCTTCCACACCGAGCAGCACGTCAAGACCGCCACCGTTGAGATCTGCGTCTACCAGCACGCTTTTGCATCCACGTTCCGTTAGTTCGCGGGCCAGCAGCGCCGCCAACGTGCTGGCACCGACTCCGGCGACGGCGGATCCGACCACCACGACGTTGAGTGGAGCAGGTTCCGGTTGCGCTTCAACGGGTTTCATCCGTGTGGACGACGATTCCAACGGCGAACCCATGAAACCGCCCGCCACGGCAGACCCGGCCCATCGTGCCGACGTTCGCGCGTCCATGGCGTTCTGCGGCGTATAGAACCGTTGCGGCGAGACCGTTTCCCGCCGAACGGTTTGCTGGGATCGAGTCGGCTGCCGCACTCTGGCCGCTGGCTGCGACCGGATTTTCGGCGAACACGTCACGCGTGCGTCACGGCCTCCGTATGACGGCAATGGGACCGGAGGGACCTGTAATGAAGAAATTGCATCGCTCATACCGCCGATTGAAAAACGAAACCGCACATGGATTCAAGCCGAAACGGCACCTGTGGTCGGAGAATGTGGGTTATCCACACCCTCGGCGTGTCATCCACACTTATCCACATCGCAACGCGATTCGGCACATCGCAAGACATTACGCAACGCAGCACGGCGCAGCGCAACAAAAAAGGAAGACCCGCCGAAGCGGGCCTTCCTGCAAGAATCTTCGGAGCAGAATCGCTGCACAACAACATCGTCGTAACGGTAAGTCTATCCAATGCCCGTTCAACGTAACAACCTATCTCGGTCATACACACCTTGTGGGGCTCTGCTCTTCAGTTGTTCTTGTACTTCGTAATTATGCTCGCCATTGCGGCAAGTGCAAACCGAAACGGGACGATGTTCCGTATTTATCGCAACTGTTGCTTTCCGATCGCAAGAATCGCAAAAATGCTCCATGCTGTGCGAATCGCAACGCTTGCCTGTTCATTCACGTTCATTTGCCCCGAAAAAACGGCGTGTCGGAAGCATATTTCACCAACTCGGCGAACGAATGTTAACTCCTGCTTAATTTTCCTGAGTTCTGCAAGACATTCCAAGCACTTGAGGATAAAGTAGATAACTATGGCACAGATTTTTGACGCACCCTCAAAGGCGATCCTGCGCAGCCAGATAGCTGAGCATATCGCTGAGACCGATAAGAACGATAAGCGCGAGCTTCAGGCAGGCGAGGAACCGCTGCCGAACGACCGTTTCTTCGACCGTGAGCTGAGCTGGCTGAAGTTCAACAAGCGCGTCCTCGAGCTTGCACAGGATGAGGACCTGCCGGTCATCGAACGCGCGAGCTTCGCCGCGATCTTCGCGAACAACCTCGACGAGTTCTTCATGGTCCGCGTGGCCGGCCTGAAGCGCCGCATCGACACCGGCATCGCCGTGACGGCCGCTTCCGGACTGAGCCCGAGGCAGCAGCTGCGCGCCATCAGCGAGCAGGCCCACCGCCTGCAGGACGAGCACGCGCACTACATCATCGATCACATCCTCCCCGACCTGGCGAAGGAACAGATCGTGCTGCTGAGCTGGGACAAGCTCACCGCGGCCGAGCAGGAGCGCCTGTCGCGCTACTACCGTCAGCAGGTGTTCCCTGTCCTGACGCCGCTTGCCGTGGATCCGGCCCACCCGTTCCCGTACATTTCCGGCGGTTCCCTCAACCTCGCCGTGCTGGTGGAGAATCCGGCATCCGGCAAGTCGCACTTCGCCCGCGTGAAGGTTCCTGGCAACCTGAACCGACTCGTGCCGGTCGACGATCTGACCGAAGACGAGAGCACCAACGTGCGCTATGGCTTCATCACCATGGAGAACCTGATCATCGCCCACCTGGAATCCCTGTTCCCGGGCATGATCATCAAGGAGGCCCGCTCCTTCCGCGTCACCCGTAACGAGGACATCGACGTGGAAGAGGATGATGCCGAGAACCTGCTCAACGCCATGGAGAAGGAACTGCTGCGCCGTCGTTTCGGACCGCCGATCCGTTTGGAGATTTCCGACGAGACCAGCCCGTTCCTGTCCCAGCTGCTCGCCGACCAGCTGCGCGTGAGCGCCGACGAGGTCTACCGCCTGCCGGCGCCGCTTGACGCGACCGTGCTGTTCGAGCTCGGCAGCATCGACCGTCCGGATCTCAAGTACCGTCCGTTCATTCCGACCACCAATCGTCAGATCGCCGAAGTCGAATCGTCCCGTGCGCAGGACATTTTCGCCGCCATCCGCGAGCGCGACATCCTGCTGCACCACCCGTACGATTCCTTCTCGACGTCCGTGCAGGCGTTCCTGGCGCAGGCCGCGGCCGATCCGAAGGTGCTGGCCATCAAGCAGACGCTGTACCGTACGTCCAGCAATTCGCCGATCATCGACGCGCTGATCGACGCCGCGCATGCCGGCAAGCAGGTGCTGGCGCTGGTCGAGATCAAGGCGCGCTTCGACGAGGACGCCAACATCGCGTGGGCCCGCAAGCTGGAACGCGCGGGCGTGCACGTGGTGTACGGCATCGTCGGCCTGAAGACCCACTGCAAGCTGAGCCTTGTGGTGCGTCAGGAAGCCGACGGCCTGCGTCGTTACTGCCACGTGGGCACCGGTAATTACAATCCGAAGACCGCACGTATCTACACCGACCTGGGCTTGCTGACCTGCGATCCGGTGGTCGGTCAGGATATGACCCGCCTGTTCAACCAGCTGTCCGGCTACGCGCCGAAGTCGAGCTTCCACCGTCTGCTGGTGGCGCCGCGCACCGTGCGTTCCGGCTTGATTCAGCGCATCCGCCGCGAGGAGGACGCCGCACGCGCCGGCAAGGAGGCGTGGATCAAGATCAAGGTCAATTCCATCGTCGACGAGAAGACCATCGACGCGCTGTACCGTGCAAGCCAGGCCGGCGTGAAGATCGACATCGTGGAACGTGGCATCTGCGCGCTCAAGCCGGGCGTTCCGGGACTTTCCGAGAACATCCGCGTGCGTTCGATCCTGGGCCGTTTCCTTGAGCACAGCCGTATTTACGCGTTCGCCAACTCCGATGGCCCGCAGATCGGCGAAGGCCCTGCGGCCGGTCCGGAAGTGTGGATTGGTTCCGCCGATCTGATGCACCGCAACCTCGACCGTCGAGTCGAAGCGCTGGTCCGCATCGTGGCTCCGGAGCAGATCGACGAGCTCATCAAGTACGTCGATCTGCAGATGGCCGATTCCACCGCGTCTTGGCATATGCAGGCCGATGGCACCTATGTGCGCCATTGCAAGGATGAGGAAGGTCGACCGCTGGTCGACAGCCAGGAATACCTCATCAAGAAACACACGCGTCGACCGGTAAGGCACTGATCGATCGAGGCGAATGGCCGGTTCCGCACTTTGCGGGCCCGGCCATTTTCTGTATGTTCGGACGTCACGCGCCGCCGCCAGCCCGGCCCAGCCTAGAATAGGACAATATGAGCGAAAAGATGAGACGCATCGTGGAAGCCGCCGGCGGCATCGTATGGCGATGGAAGGCGGGCAGCGATATCGCGAACGATCCTGCGATCGCCAGTAGCAAATCTGCGCAGGAACAGCTCGACAGCATTGAAGTATGTATCGTGCACCGTCCGAAGTATGACGATTGGAGCTGGCCGAAAGGCAAGCTCGAGCAGAACGAGACGCATCGGCATGCGGCGGTGCGTGAAATCGGCGAAGAGACGGGGTCGCCGGTCAAACTCGGACCGTATCTGTGCGAAGTCGAATACCCGTTGTCCGAAGAGGGCAAGAAGACCCGGCATTCGCACGATTGCACGGCCGACACCAAGCACACGTTGTATTGGATGGCGCAGCCGATTTCCGCCGACGATGCCGAACATCTGCTGGACGCGTTCGGCCCGGTGCACCGCGCGGACGTGGGCGAGATCAACGATATCGTCTGGGTTTCCGTGCGTGAGGCGCGCAAAATACTGTCTCATTCGACCGATAAGGACACGTTGGCAGTGTTCGTGGACCGCGTGCAGGAGGGTGGCGCGACCGCGCAGAATCTGCTAATCGTACGCCATGCGAAGGCTGAATCGCGCAAGTCGTGGAAGGGCACCGACGCGAACCGTCCGATCACGCCGAAAGGCGCGGCGATGGCGTTCGCCCTCAACCGCGAGCTCGCCTGTTTCAACCCGACGCGACTGGCCACCTCGCCGTGGCTGCGCTGCCAGGAGACGTTGCAGGTGCTGAGCTGGCAGACCGAACGGCCGATGGAACACATCAACGCGTTGACGGAGGACGCGTTCGCCGAGCATCCGGCGGTCTCATGGCTGGCGTTCCGCGAGCAGATCACGCAGACGCTCAACAGCCGCGAAACCACGGCCATCTGCATGCACCGGCCGGTCATCGGCGGCATGTACGACCATTTGCGCGGCCTGTGCGCGCGTAAGCAGCTTGCCAAGCAGCTCATCGCAAAATCGCCATACATGCCTACCGGCACCGCCATGTCGCTGTTCATCATCGACACACCGCAAGGCCCCAGCATCATCGACATTCAGAAGGTCTCCCCCATTGTCTACTAACATGCACTACGGTTCCGGTTCAGTCGTTCCCAGCCGTTCCGCCGGTTTCACGAACACCGGTTCGCCGCGTCCGGCGCGCCCCGGCCAGCTCGACCAGATGATGGCCGACAATATCGCCGGCGGCGCCGATCCGGCGGAAATCAACGAAATGTGCCATGCGTCGGCCGCGGCGCTGCTTGACCGCGTGCACCACACGCAGGACGCCGAACTGGTGGAACGTGTGCTGACGCTGGTGGACCGCGAAGGCGTGGACGTGATCGCCGAACTGTGGAGCCATGCCGACCCCGACTCGCTGCCGGGCATTCTGTGGCGACTGTATCTGCTGCGTACGTGGATGCGGAAGAACCGCGAATCGATCGCGCGACTGTGGCGCGTCGGCGAGCCCGTCGCCACCACCGCTTCCGCGATTGCCGGCGTGGACCAGGCACCGACGGAAGACGACATCGCACGTACCGCCGATTCGATTTTGGCCGGCGCGTTTACAGGCGATTTCGCCGTGGCACTTGAGCGGGCCGCCGCCTTCACCGACGTGGTTGCGTTGGGATTGCGTATCGAAGCGCGCAAACTGGCTTCGCTGGGCGGTTCCAGCGAAGCCGGATCATCTGATGTTTCCGACGGTTCCGCTGCGTCTGCTGCGGCCGGCAGCCACCCGTCGGCCGTTGAGAAGCGGGCGCGCGCGAAGGCTGCGAAACTGATGCACACAGCCGGCAACCTGTTCGCCACGGCCAAGGATTTCCGCCACGGGGCGAATCTGTGGCGGCGCGGACGATTGGAATAGGCCGTTCCACTGTCGTTTTCCACTACTGCTTTCCACCGCCGCTTTCCGTAATTTTCCCCCGTTTTATACCCCACGCGACACGGCGCTGCGAAGCGTCGAGCGCGACTGTACAATAGGAATTCGCGCCGGGCCATGCATAGCCCCGGGCTCCATTTTTTGCCGCTGCGAGCGGCCTTTGCGCCGACAGGCGCTTTCGTGGTTCGGCGCTTTTCTCCTCTTTTGATGTTTTCCTGATTTTCTCTGGCTTTCTTGCGATTTTCGATTGCCATCCGATCGGCGCTCATCTGGGTTTCATCTGCCCGACCTACCGGCACGTTGCCGAACAGCCGATACATGGACTACGCTTAGAAACCATGGATATTCATGTTTTGAACCACCCGCTGGTGGACCACAAGCTCACCGTTCTTCGCGACAAGAACACTCCGTCCTCCACGTTCCGCGAGCTCGTTTCCGAACTCGTGATGCTCGAGGCCTACGAAGCCACCCGCGACATCGAAGTCGTGGACAAGCCTATCGAAACCCCGGTGGCTCCGATGATCGGCAAGCACATCGCCGCCCCGGCTCCGATTATCGTGCCGGTGCTGCGCGCGGGTCTGGGCATGCTGGACGGCATGACCAAGATGATTCCGTCCGCTGAAGTCGGCTTCCTCGGCATGAAGCGCGACGAGGAGAACCCGACCCAGCAGATCACGTACGCGAACCGTCTGCCGGAGGATCTCACCGGCCGTCAGTGCTTCCTGATCGACCCGATGCTCGCCACCGGCGGCACGCTCGTTGCGGCCACCCACTATCTGGCCGAGCGCGGCGCGAAGGACATCACCGCAGTGTGCATTCTGGGCGCTCCTGAAGGTCTGAAGTTCGTTGAGGAAAACCTCGACCCGTCCATCAAGTTCAAGCTGGTGCTGTGCGCCGTCGATGAGAAGCTCAACGACAAGTGCTACATCGTGCCGGGCTTGGGCGACGCCGGCGACCGTCTGTACGGCGTGATCGACTGAGCTGCCAATCGGAATAAATCAATCGAATAAAAATTCGGCCTGCTACCGCACCAATCATGCGATGGCAGGCCGAAACCATATAAAACCGGCTGTCGCCTGTCGACCATAGTCCGTCGACTAGCGCCCGGCTGCTGTCGCTCGCCGGGCAACTATCAGTCGGCTACTGCTCGTCGGGCACGAACGCTTCGAAGATGTGGCGATCGAACTGGTCGCAGCACTGCGCGTATTCGTCGCGGCTGCGCACGGTCCACGACACCGGCACCGCACCCATGAATCGGGCCAGCTTCACCTGCGGGCTGTTGCCGCCCTTCCAATCGTAGGCGACGAAATCAGGACGGGAAATCCAGTCGAACACCAGCGCGCCGGCCGCGTATTCCTTGCCGAGCGCCACCGGATCGGTGGGCTTGTCCTCGCCGTACGGCCACCAAGACAGCTGGCCGCGGCACACTTCCGGACGGTTTTCCTTGTACCAGTTCACGGCGGCCGGGTTGAACGATTCGATTACGTACTTGCCGGAGTATGCCTGCAGCAACGCGTCGCCCTTCTCCATAAGCTCCACGTCGCGCGGATCCCACTTGGAGTTGTCATCGAACTTATATTCCACAATCAGCGGCACACGACCAGCCACCACTTTGAGCACGTCGGCGAATAGCGGCACATGCTGGTAGTAGCCTTCCGGCGCGTTGTCCGGCGTGGTGACCAGCGGCGGTTCCTCCAATGCCAACGGCAGCGGCGCGGCCTTGCATGCGCCCGGAGCGTCGGTCGGGAACAGCGGAATACGAGTCAGCTCGTCATACGTGAGATCGGCGATACGGCGCGGATCTCCGGCAACACGCATCAGGTCGCCGTCATGCACCACCACGACCTCGCCATCGCGCGTCATCTGCAGGTCCAGTTCGATACCGTACCCGGCTTCACAGGCGGCTGCGAACGCGGCAAGCGAGTTTTCAGGGGCAATCACGCCGGGTGTATCAGGGCTGCCGTACCCGGCTTTCATGGCCATGCGGCGGGCGAGCGCCACGTATTCGCCGCTTTCGTTGGCGTATTGCGCGGTCAGGCCGGAACCGGCGTCATGCAGACCGCGGTGCGCGTACCACACGTCCGGAACGGCCGGCACATAATGACGGCGCTTGTCGGAGAAGGAACGCGGGGCGATCGCCCACACCGCGGCTCCCGCCGCCACCGCACCGCCGAGCAGCGCTTTCTTGAGAAACGACTTTGACATGGGCATCCTCCCTTGCGATTGACCCTGCTCACCGCATTTGCGCGCGCAATGAGCCACTTGTTACGAGCGTAGCCCAGTTTGCCGGTTTTCGCTCACGATTTCACCGATTATTCAGTTTCGTCGTTGCATATGGCGATTCCCACGCTCTAACGGCACCCACGTCGGCCTCGAAAGGCTTTCGCGGGACAAAATATGGGAGGGCGATTGCCGAGTCGGTAAGACTGGCTAATCGCCTTTTATTAGCGGACTGAGACGGTGAGGCTATGCGGCCAATCGGCGGCGTGATGCGGGGTGCGGGCCGCTGCGTTGCGGCGTTGGCTGGAGCGTTGGCGGAGCCCGTTTCGCCGTCCTTGGTAAGCGATGGCGATTCGAAACCGCCGTTGGTCACGAGGTTGCCGCCGTCGCCGCCTTCCGCGGCAACGGACACGTCGTCCACGAGATTGCCGTATGCGAGGTTGCCGTTGAGCATGTTGTAGGACGCCAGCGCGAATACGGTGTCGTCGCCGTCCGCCGCGAATTCTCCTTCGTATTCGTTCCATCCGTTGCGCGTGTACTGGTTGAAGACGCTGCTGACGAATGTGATCGTCCAGGTGATGGGGAAATGCTCGGTGTCGGAGCAGTCATTGCCGGCGCGGTACCAGTGGCTCTGGTAGCCGTTGACCGTTCCGTTGCCCAAGGTGGCGGAGCAGAGCTTGAACGTGCCTTCGCCGCTGTCAGGGAAGGCCCAGCCGGGGCTGTCCCAACCGTTGCCGAACATCCACTCGAACATGTTGTGGAACAGGTCGGTGCCGCCACCCCATGAGAACGATGGCGGTTCGGCGCCATGCGTGTCCGCGGTGATGACCGCGAGTGTATCGAAACCGCTCTTCGAACCGGACGGACGCGCCCTGTGTTTCAGGGACCATCGGTATTTCGCGCCTTGTGTGGTGGCGAGCCGCTGGTAGATCGAATAGTTGCCGTTCGACGTGGCCGGCTTGCCGAATTGGCTGCCTTCGGCCGCGGCCACTTTCTCGCCGGTGCGCATGTGCAGGGAGTCATTGTCTCCGTTGCCGTTTTTGAAGACACTGCCGATTTCGATGCTGCCTGAAGTCGTGGTGGATTTCCAATACGGAACATCGCTGGTTTCACGGTACTGGTACACGTCCGGCTGTTCGAAACTGCCGTTCTGCAGGCTGTTTTCGGCGGAGACGGTGGCAACGTCGGAAGCGGCGGAGACCTCCGTCCCTTCGGCGGAATCCACTCCGACAAGGGGAATAAGGGGGATACCAAATCCAAGAATCAGGGCACAGGTGATCACGAGCGCGAGCACGCTTCGCTGGGATTTCCCGGCCTGCATGTCCTCTCCTCCATGGGAACCGGGTGGTGATGTCATCGTCGACATTGAGCATTATGCCACCAAAACAGTACCCCGTCAATGGGTCCATATTAGGGGGAGTGAAATCATTGACAACCTGTCTGATTATTCAGCAAAAAGCCGTGTCCCATCGAATAATCCGGGAACGCAAATGCAATCGCAAACGCAGATATGAACGCAATCACCAACACGAATGCGAGCGCGCCGCAACACAAGCCACCCGCAACGCAAAACGCCCGGCTACCGCTTCTTCGAATCGCGTCCTTTGAAGTAGATGTCGAACACAATCCAGACGGACAGGATGAACGCGATCACGTAGCCAAGGAAACCAACAATCGGAATACCGAAAATCACCGGTTTGATGCCCGCATAGTACACGATCGACGAGCCGATGAACAATCCGACGACGATCAGCGCCATCGTAAGCCTGTTCACCATGTTGGCAAGCAGATGGATCGGTTCCTGCGAGCCGACCATCTCCATATTCACGCGCAACTGGCCGCGCGTAAGCATACGGGAGGCCACTTTCAGCTCATTGGCGGCGGCGAGCAGACTGTGCAGCGCCTGATGACCTTCGATAACCAGCGATTTCGCCTCATCCTTGGCGAAATCCTTCTTCGACGTGCTTGCGGCGATATGGTCGGAGATGATCTGAATCATATTCACGTCTGGAATGAACTCGTCGAGCAATCCCTCCAACGTGACCAGCGCGCGGCCGACGGTGGTGACGGTGCTCGGCACTTCAATGCCGTGTCGTTGCGCCATTTGCGTCAACGCGGTGAGCATGGCGGCGATATCCAGCTCGGCCAAATCCACTGTGCCGAATTCCTTGACGATCACGTCCAAGTCGGCCAATAACGCCGGATAATCCTCCGGATCGGCCTCGGCACCGGCGAAACGCAGCAGACCGTCGGCAAGCTTGGGGGAATCCTGCTCGGCCACGGCGAAGATCATGTCCTTCAGCACGGAACGGGTTTTGGCGTTGAGCCGGCCAGTCATGCCCAGGTCGAGCAGCACGATCTGCCCACCGCGCACCATGATGTTGCCGGGGTGCGGGTCCGCGTGGAAGAAGCCTTCGTCGAGTACCTGCGTGGCGTAGTTGTCCACGAGTTTGGTGCCGATTTCCTTCAGGTCGTAGCCGGCTGCAAGCAGCTCGTCCGGATGGGAGACGGAGATGCCTTCCACGTAGTCCATGACCACCACGTGTTCGGTGCATAGTTCCGGGTACGGCTTCGGGCAGTCCATGTATTTGTAGCGTTCGCAGAATCGTTTGAATTCCGCCAGATTGCGCGTTTCGATGAGGAAGTCGGTTTCCGATTCGAAAGTGTCCCACAGTTCCTCGACCACGCCGGACAGGTCCACCACCTGCGCGCTGCGCATGGTTTTGGTGGCGATTCCCGCGATGGTGCGCATGATGGACACGTCCTGCGCCATGGTTTCGCGCACGCCCGGACGTTGCACTTTGATGGCCACGTCCTCGCCGGTGAGCAGTTTCGCACGATGCACCTGCGCAAGGCTGGCCGAGCCGAGCGGGGTGGGGTCGATATGGTCGAAGATCTCGTCCACGGGCCGGCCGTATTCGTCCTCAAGCACCTGCAGCACCGTGCTGTATGGCATGGGGTCGGCGTCGGCGCGCAGTTTGGACAGTTCGTCGCAGAACGATTGCGGCAGGATTTCGGAGCGCATGGACAGGATCTGTCCGACCTTGACGAACGTGGGGCCGAGCGCTTCGAGCATGAGACGCATTTTGACGGGCGTGAGTCCGTGAACCACGTCGAATTTGTTGGCGATCTGCGCGATTTGCGCAAGACGCCGGAGTTTGCCGCGGCGGGTCAGATGGTAGCGCGCGGAGAACGTGTCTTTGCGCGCTCCGAAGATGCCGATGGTTTCGGACGATTGCGCGTTGACACCGGCCGCTTTGCCGGTATCGTCCGTTTCGCCGGCATCGTCCGCGGATTCGTGGGCAAGCTCATCCGTCAGTCCGTTTGCTTGGGAGGCGGCGTCCGGCGAAGGGTCGGCCGTGGGGTTGATGACCGCGTTGACCCTGTCGGACAGCGTGACGGGCTCCACGCTTTCGGGGCGTGCCGCGTCCGGCTTGTCGGATGGGTGTTTCAAAGACATGTCACTGCTCGCAAACGGTTGGGAAATCGGCTGGAAAGCCCGCGATGCCAGACGAACGTTTCGCCGGCGTCGCGCGGGCATAGCAAATCGCCGTCCGGGCGCTCACATGCGCGGCAGACGGCGATACGAAAGACTGGAGCTACTCGGCCTTGTCTTCGGTTTCGGCCGGGGCTGCATCCTTGGCCTCAGGGGCTTCCTTAGCCTCTTCGACCTTGTGCTTGAGTTCGGCGTTGAGGGCCTTGCCCTGCTCGACGGTCAGCTCGCCCTTCTTGACGAGATCGTCAACGATTTCCTGGCTCTTCTCAACAGTGGTCGCCAAGGCACCGACGCCGGCGAGAAAGACCTTGCGCAGGCCGTCACCAAAATTAAAATCAGCCATGATGTCCTCCTTTAGGTGATGGTGGTACCACTCTATCGCATTTTCTTCACATCTGCGCCGAGCGAAACCGGTCAATCGCATAAAAAGTGGCGGATATCCGGCGTTCAGCGCAGGCGGTGCGATTGCCGGCGAACCGGCATGGCAGCCGTCAGCGCGGACGGGACATGGCCACGCGACGAGCACGGTCGGCGATTTCGTCGATGCGATGCAGGGCGGCCCGTTGCGCGTCCGTCTGTCCGGCGGCGGCCGGATCGAACGTGCCGTAACGGCGTTCGACGGCGGTGCGGATCAGGAAATCGGCGATCGCGGGATTCTTCGGCAGCAGCGAGCCGTGCATGTACGTGCCGATCACGTTGTGGACGCGCGCGCCTTCCGTATGGTCCTCGCCGTTGTTGCCGGTGCCGTCCTGTTCGACGGTGCCGAGCGGCTGCACGCCGTCACGCAGGAACGTCTGTCCGGAATGGTTTTCGTAGCCGATGATCTTGCCGAAATCGGCAGAGGTTTCCGTAAGATTGCCGATCATGCGTGTTTCCTGGCCGACCGTGTACGCGCCGATCACGCCGATGCCGTCGAGTCGGGAGCCGTCGACCGTTTCGAAATACTCGCCGAACAGCTGGTACAGGCCGCAGATCATCAGCATCGGCACGCCGTCCGCCGCGAGCGAACGCAGCAGGTCGGCGCGTTGGAAGAAGTCGTCGATGATCTTCTTCTGGCCGGTGTCCTGGCCGCCGCCACCCAGAATCATGTCCACGTGCTCGGGCCAGTCGCAGCCCTGGTTGTAGGCGTGTACGCGCGGCTCGTAGCCGTACAGCGCGAGCCGGCGCTGGATGGTGAGCACGTTGCCGGAATCGCCGTAGATGTTCATATCCTTCGGATACAGCGACACGATGTCGATGACCTGGCTCATATCGTCTCCTCGTCTTCCTTCCGCTGTTTTGCTTTGCGATTGCGCGGTTTCGTTTCGCGCGGCGCTCACTTGCCCACGCCGGCGTCGGCCACGTCGGCGATTTTGGCGAGCGCGGCACGCGTTTTCAGCATGGCCGTGTACGTGCAGTAGATGTGTTTGGGGGTGCCAGAATTCGCGTTCACGAAGTTCACGACCGATTCCTCCAGGTCGGTGCTGACCGATTCGACCGGCACCTGATCGTATTCGAGGCGCAGGGCCATGTCCCACGCGCGTACGCCGGACACGACTTTGACGCCGGTGCCGCGCAGCGAGGTGAAGTCCACGTCCCACAGCCAGCTCATGTCGCGGCCGTCGGCGTATTCGTCGTTGATGCAGATCATGGTGTCGCAGCCTTCGGGCTTGAACGAGGCCAGCGACAGGCGGAAGCCCATGGGGTTTTTGACGAGCAGCAGTTCCACGGGAGTGCCGTTCACGGTGATGACCTCGCCTCGGCCGAATGCCGGTGTGACCTCGCCGGCGGTGTCGATCATGGCCTGCGTGGTGGCGTGCGCGAAGGCGATCATACGGGGTGAGACGCCTGCCGCGCGCAGAATCTCGTCCGCAGCGGCCCGGTCGATGGCGTCATGCGAGCCGTTGCCGTCCGTTTCGATACCGGTATCGGCACCGTCCGCGTCGACACTGTCGGCGAGCGCGTCTTCGAACGGCAGGAACATCGCCTGCGCGTCCGCTGCGACGGCGCGCACCACGGCGAGCGCGGCGGCCGCGTTGTACAGGTTGTATACGCCTTCCAGTTTCACGGCCGTCTCATACGTTTCGCCGTCGATCGCGAAGGTGGCGCGGTGGTCGCCCACGGCGCGCAACGTCACGTCGGCGGGCAGCGCGTCGGGACCGTCCTGCGGTTGCGATGTGGCCGGCGCGGCAGCCGCAACGGCATCGGCAGTATCGCCGGCATTGCCCGAATCGCCAATATTTCCGCCATGTTCCGCACTGTCGTGCGCTTCCGCGTCAACAGTGGTGCTCATGTCGTCATCCGACGGGAAGAAGCCGCGCAACGATTCGTCAAGGCCGAAGTAGCGTACTTCCACGCCGTCTTCCGTATGCGCCACGTCAGCAAGACGGGCGATGCGCGGGTCCTCACGGTTGAGCACGACGGTACCGGTGGTGGCTTCCGCAGCTTTGGACAGCAGTCGCGCGGTGTTGTCGATCTCGCCGAAACGGTCAAGCTGGTCGCGCATCACGTTGAGCAGCAGGCAGTAGTCGGGCGGCACCTGCTTGACGAAATGCACGGCGTACGCCTCGTCGAGTTCCAGCACCGCGATGTCGGCGTCGAGTTTGCCGGAAAGCGAGACTTCCGCAAGCAGCGACGAAACCACGCCACGGGTGAAGTTCGAGCCGGTCGGGTTGGTGAACACCTTCAATCCGAGCGATTGCAGCATGCTGGCCACCATGCGTGTGGTGGTGGTTTTGCCGTTCGTGCCGGAGACGAGCACCACGCCGAGCGGCAGTTGCGCCAATGTGCGCGACAGGAATTGCGGGTCGATGCGTTCCACGATTTTGCCGGGGAACGCGCTGCCACCGCCGTGCGCCAAACGGGAGGCCGCGCGCACGGCCTTGCCGATCAACGGGGTTGCGAAGGAATTCCAAGCCATATCACACCGCCTCCTGCTGGGACTGGTAATCCTGGGGCATGTCCTTGAACTTCGAATACGCGCCAAGGAACGCAAGATTGAACGTGTCGGTCGGACCGTTACGATGCTTCGCCATGATGATGTCGGCCTCGCCCGGGCGGTCCTCCTTGTCGTAGGCGTCCGGACGGTGCACGAGGAACACCACGTCGGCGTCCTGTTCGATAGAGCCGGATTCACGCAGGTCGGACAGCTGCGGCTTCTTGTCCTGACGCATTTCGGGGCCACGGTTCAGCTGGCTCAGTGCCACCACCGGCACTTCCAGCTCCTTGGCGAGCAGCTTCAGCGCACGGGAGAAGTCGGACACTTCCTGCTGGCGGCTTTCCACGGCCTTGCCGGAGGTCATGAGCTGCAGGTAGTCGATGACGACGAGTTTCAAATCGTTCGTCTGCTTCAGTCGGCGGCATTTCGCGCGGATTTCCATCAGGCTCATGTTCGGGCTGTCGTCGATGAACAGGGGCGCGTTCTGCAGCTTGCCTTGCAACTCGTTCAGGATGGCCCAACGTTCCGGCGTGATGTCGTCCGCGCGGCGCATGGCGGCGAGCGGAATGTTGGATTCAGCGGAGATGATACGTTGCGCCAACTCGTTTTTGCTCATTTCCAAGCTGAAGATGATGGTCGTCAATCCGTGATGCAGTGCCGCGGAACGGGCGAAATCCACACCGAGTGTGGACTTGCCCATGGCCGGCCGGCCTGCCACGACGATCATCTGGCCGGGCTGCAGGCCCTGCGTCACGTCGTCGATGTCGCGGAAGCCCGTCGGCACGCCTCGAGACACTTCGCCGCTTTGCAGACGGTCGAGCTGGTCAAGCGTATCGGCGATGACGGTGCCGATCGGCGCGTAGTCCTGCCGCACTTTGCCGGTGGACATCTCATATACTTCGGCCTGCGCCAGGTTGACGACGTCTTCGGCCTGCGAGCCTTCTGCGGTGTAGCCGAGCTGTGCGATTTTGGTGCCGGCCGCGATCACATTACGCAGGATGGCGCGCTGATGCACGATGTCGGCGTAATACGTGGCGTTTGCGGCGGTCGGAACCGATGCGACCAGGCTATGCAGATAGTCGGAGCCACCCACTTTTTCCAGATTGCCTTCGGCGAGCAGCTCGTTGGCCACCAGCACGGCGTCGACCGGCTGGGAGGCCGAGAACAGTTTGATGACCGCTTCGTACACGGTTTGGTTGCGTGGCTGGTAGAAGTCGGACACGTCGATCATCTGCGATACTTCGCCGATGGCGTCCTTGCTCATCAGCATGCCGCCCAACACCGCCATTTCGGCGGCGTCGTCATGCGGCGGCACGCGGTCGAACAGGGCGTCGCGCACGGCTTGGCCGGATCGGCCGTTCATGCCGTTCGCACCGTTTCCAGCGTTCGAAAATCCGCGGTTCTGCGCCGAACCGTTGTTCCAAGAGTCGTTCTCCGCCATGTCCCTCCAACCGCAGCAGTCAATCGAATGTGTTCAATACCGAGGAAAACCATAATACGTGCGTGCCGTCACGACCGGTGTTGCATTGAGATTATGGATGAATCTCCGCATCCACCGAACGACACGCGCGAATGGCTTTGGTGTGGATAAGAAAGTCGAAAAAAGCCGAGTTATCCACATATTGGGGATAACCATGTGGAAAACGTTTCGACTTATCCACAGAGTGGGGATAACTGAGTGGACAACTTGGGGACATCCTAAAGCATGTACCCCGATTCCCTTATTTCGATTTGCCGAAGTGAACGGAAGGTGATATGCACCCCGCTTTTCCGTAAACGACGAGAAATACGGGGGCATATCGGCTTGGCGCATGCGAGAAACCGGTGCTCACATGTGGTATCGGGTGGCGTTGTACATGGTGCGCACCAACGTTTCACGCCATTTGCTCCACCCGTACTGTTTGGAGATGGTCTCGCCGGACGTGGCCCCCAACGAGGAGCCGTCGGCGCGGGTCAGGTCGAACAGCATGTCGAGCAGCACGGGATTATGGTCGAGCCGGCCGGCCAGATCATCGCCGACGTTGGGATCATTGGGATTGCGGCCTGTGGCGAACTCCGACAATGTCAGATGCTCGCGTACCAGCAGCGTGACCCAGCGGACGATGTCGCGGTCGAATCCCATGCGTTCCACGACCACGGTCGCATGCCGAGCGCCTTCCGCCGCATGGTTGGCCACCCCCGGTCGTTTGCCGATGTCATGCAGGATGCCGGCGAGCAGCAGCGCCTCGTAATGCCGGTCGTCGTACCGCCCACCGCTGGGTGTTTCACGGCCGAGCCGCGTGACGACCTCCACCATGTGCCGGTCGATCGTATAGCGGTGCGCGGCGGACGCGCTTGGCCGGTTGCGCACGCCCAACCATTCGGGGATGAGCTTGCCGGGCACGTCGATGAAATCGATGTCTTCCCACACGTTGAGCAGCGCGGGGCCGGAAGCCAGCAGTCGTATGAACAGTTCACGCGATTCGTCCGTCCAGTTGCGGTCGCCGATAGGGCATTTTTTGAGATTCCGCAACGTTCCCGGGGCGATCGGCAGTCCGTATTCCGCGGCCGCGACGGCCACGCGCAGCACGAGGTTCGGGTCGGCGGCCGGTTCCGCGCCCGGAGCGAGCACGATTTCCTCTTCATGCTTGGCCACGCCGGGGGCGATCACATCGAAGGTCGGTGCCTGACGTTTGCCGCCGCCGCGCGGCTGGAACACTTGGAAGAAGGCGAATCGCGGCTTGTCGTGCGTCAGCGAATGCTCGGCGCGCGACGCGGTGGAATCAAGGGAGAACGCGATCTGACGGCCGACGCGTGCCAGCAACGTTTGCAGATCGTCGATCGACTTCGCCTCACGTTCGCCGTCTGGCAGCGTCGGATCGGCCAGACCGAGCATCGCCGCGACTTTGGCTTGGTAGGGCGATAGCAGCATGTTCGTATCTTTGCCGGCGACCAGATGGATGCAGTCGCGCACGTCCAGCAACCGTTCGACGGCGTCGTCATACGTGCCGTGCGGACGGTCGGCAAGCCAGGATGCGGCGAGCGCGGACACCAATACGGAGTCGCGCAGGCCACCGCGTGCCTCCTTGATGTCCGGCTGGTTGATGTAGGCCATGCGGCCGAATTCGTCGAGGCGCGATTTGGCGGAGCCGAGCAGTTCCGGCAGACGTTTGCGTGCGGCCTTGCGCCATCGTTCCAATATGGATACGGCTGTGCTTTCGATAAGTCCAGTGTCCCCCGCGATCGGCACCACGTCCAACCATCCCATAGCTGCGGGCAGGTCGCGGTCGGTGACGGCCTCGCATTGCGCGACGGTACGTACCGACTGGTCGAGGTCGAGGCCGGAATCCCAGATCGGATACCACAGTTTGTTGGCGAGCTCGTTGAGCTGCTGGTCGGTCAGCGCGTGCGGCTCGTAGATGACCACCAGATCAAGGTCGGAGCTGGGGCCCACCTGTCCACGTGCCAGCGAACCGACCGCGCCGAGGCCGATGCCGGTTGCCGGAACATCGAAGGAAACCGCCTCGCAGGCTTCGTTCCACAACTGTGTGAGATTGCCCATGGCCAATTCCGTGCGGGCTTTGCGTTTCGCCGCGCCATTGCGGTAGACGCCGTCGGCGTCGGGCTGGCTCATGGCCATGAACCGTTGTTTGAGACCATCGACTGCTGAAGTCATAACGCACGTTCCTTATGAAACCTATGACGACTTATGACAATCCCCGCACGGCGCGAGGCACGTACGGGGATGTGTCGTAATTGATAACCCGAACTTCAAGCCCGGGGTCTTTATTTCATCTTGTCCGAATCGGCCCGATCACAAGGCCGGACGGATCAGATGGCGGCGGAACCGGTTTCGCCGGTGCGCACGCGGGTCACCGAGTCAAGCGGAGCCACCCAGACCTTACCGTCGCCGATGGTGCCGGAGCCGGCGGACTTGACGATCACGCCAACCAGGGTTTCGGCATCGGCGTCGTCGGACAGCACCTCGATGCGGATCTTCGGAATGAGATCCACGGTGTATTCGGCGCCACGGTAGACCTCGGTGTGGCCGCGCTGACGGCCATAACCGTTTGCCTCGGACACGGTCAGGCCGTGCACGCCCGCGGCTGCGAGGGCTTCCTTGACATCGTCGAGTTTATGGGGCTGGATGATAGCGGTAATGAGCTTCATCTCACTTCACCTCCTTGAGGACGGAGCTGGCGGTACCAGCAAAATCGTAAGCACGTTCGCCCTGGTCGGCAAGATCGATGCCGCCGACTTCCTGGGCTTCGGTGACGCGCCAGCCGATCGTCTTCTCCAGAGCGAAGGCGATGATGCCGGTGATGACGGCGGACCAGACGATGGCCACGAGAGCGACGATGAGCTGGACGACCAGCTGCCTCCAGTCGCCGCCTGCGAACAGGCCGGTGCCTTCGCCGAAGAAGCCGATGAGCACGGTGCCGGTGAAGCCGCCAACGCCGTGGACGCCGACGACGTCGAGGGAATCGTCATAGCCGAGCTTGAACTTCAGACCGCAGGCCAGGCAGGTGAGCACACCGGCGATGGCGCCGAGGACGATGGCCCACAGCGGGGAGACCACATCGGCGGCCGGGGTGATGGCGACGAGGCCCGCGACGATGCCGGAAGCGGCACCCATTGCGGTGTAGTGGCCGGTGCGGATCTTCTCGGTGAAGCCCCAGGAGAGCATTGCCGCAGCGGTTGCAGCGGACGTGGAAACCCACGCGTAGCCGGCGGTGCCGTTGGCCGCGAAGGCGGAACCGGCGTTGAAGCCGAACCAGCCGAACCACAGCAGGAAGGCGCCGAGCATGACGAACGGAACATTGTGCGGGCGGAACGGCTGCGTGCCGAAGCCCTTACGCTTGCCGATGATCAGCACGATGACCAGAGCGGCGACTGCGGCGTTGATGTGGACGACCGTACCACCTGCGAAATCGTGGGCGGCTGCGCCGATCGCCTGGGAAATGGCGCCGTCAGCGGACAGCAGGCCGCCGTTCCACACCATGTGAGCGAGCGGAGCGTAATCGAACGTGATCCACAGCGCCACGAAAATCATCCACGTGGAGTACTTCACACGTTCGGCGATGGCGCCGCAGATCAACGCGACGGTGATCATGGCGAACGCGGACTGGAAGGCCACGTCGACGCTGACCGGGTAGTTGTTGCCGTTCAGTGCGGCCGATGTGAAGACGCCCTTATCGGAAACCATGGTGTCCTTCAGCAGGAAGCCGGTTGCCGGGTCGCCGAAGATGCCGCCGACCGAGGTGCCGGCGTAGGCGATCGACCAACCCCACAGCACCCACATGATCATCGTGACGGACAGTGCGGCCGCCTCCATGATCATCATATTCAGCACGGCCTTGGCGCGGACCATGCCACCATAGAAGAACGCCACACCAGGCGTCATGAGGAACACAAGGGACGCGGAAGTCAATATCCACGCGGCATTTCCAGAATCAAGCTGGCCCATGTCACCCTCCTCTTTCTTTCTCTATATTTGGTTCAACATTTCCGTCCCCATCGTGTGGGGCTGACAGAACGATATGGAACGCCGGCCGCGTTTTGAAAACGTTACGACGTGTTACGCCAACGTAACGCCATCCGCGCGAAACGTCAACCTACGCCGAAAAATGGCGGAATTCCAACGAAACTGGCGGTACGGAAATACGGAAGGCATAATCGCCCGGCAATCGCAATATGAAATTGCGACGGTGGACGGAAGCGGCGGGCAACGCTGCGGACGGAGTAAGTTGGGTAGCTGAAACTTACGGAACACGCGTGGCACGCGACGGGAGAACGCCGCGTACGGCGAGCGCGTGGCATGTACACCGAACGCGCGGTGCGGCGAACGTATGACGCGCGTAACGAGAGAGCGGCGAGGACCATGGCAACGTTCATCATTTCACTGTGCGCCATTTTGATGCTGACCACGGTTTCCGGGCTGATCTGCCGCAAAGCGCAGCTGCCGGAAGTGATCGGGCAGATCCTCGTCGGCATTCTCGTGGGCCCTTCGCTGCTGGGCGTGATGCACATGAGCGATTCGCTGTCATTGTTCAGCGACCTCGGCATCATCATCCTCATGTTTTTGGGCGGTGTCGGCTGCGACCTGCAGTTGCTGAAGAAATATTCGAAGGCGGCGGTCATCATCGCGTGCATGGGCGTGGTGTTCCCCGTGGCGGTGATGGGTGGAGTGAGCCTGCTGTTTGGCTTCAAGCCGATTCCGGCTGCGTTCATCGGCGTGGTGTTCTCCGCCACGTCCGTGTCGATTTCCGTGGCGGTGCTGAAGGAAGCCGGACTGCTTGATTCGAAGGAAGGCGTGTCGATTCTCGGCGCGGCCGTGGCTGACGATGTGATCGGCGTGATCCTGCTGTCCGTGATGTGCACGCTCGTCAACACCGGCAGCGTGGACGTGGCAGGGCTGGGTTTGATTCTGCTCAAGCAGGTGCTGTTCTTTGTGGCGGCCGCCGTGGTGGTGGTTTGGGTGGCGCCGGCGCTGATGACGCTGGCTGGCGTGCTGAAGGCGCCGTCCGGCATCGCGGTGATGGCCGTGATCATCTGCCTGGCGATGGCGTGGGCGTCGAATCTGGCCGGGTTGAGCTACGCGGTGGGCGCGTTTTTCGCCGGCATCGCGGTAAGCAACAGCGATTACGCGGAGGACGCGGACCGGTATATCGAGCCGGTTGGAGACACGTTGTTCGTGCCGGTGTTCTTCGTGGGCATCGGCCTGCAGACCACAGGCGTGGACGATACGAAGATGATTGTGTTCATTGCGATCATGACGGTTCTCGGCGTGATCACGAAGGTCGTCGGCTGCGGTTTGGGTGGCCGCATGGCCGGTTTTGGCGGCGCTTCGGCGCTGATGATCGGCGCGGGCATGGTACCGCGTGGCGAGATGGCGTTGATTACCGCGCAAATCGGCTTCAACGAGCATGTGCTCGGCAGCGAATACTATTCGACGATCATCTTCATCATTTCACTGGTGACGCTGGTCGCGCCGCTGCTGCTGAAGCTGACGATCCGGAAGGTGCCGGGAGTGGGGGCTGCGGCTGCCGGTGCGGCTGGCGCTGAGCAGTAATCGCAATACGAAAACCTCCCGCCACGCACGGAACGTGACGGGAGGTTTTCGCTACGGAAATCGCAAATCCGGAAAATATGGGAACGTCAGGCGAGGATACCGTCGACGAAGCCTTCCGGATCGAACGGGGCGAGGTCGTCCGGGCCTTCGCCCAGGCCGACAAGCTTGACGGGCACGCCAAGCTCCTTCTGCACGGAAATCACGATGCCGCCCTTGGCGGAGCCGTCAAGCTTGGAGAGCACCACACCGGTAATGCCGATCGCTTCGGTGAACACCTTGGCCTGCGTCATGCCGTTCTGGCCGGTGGTGGCGTCGAGCACGAGCAGCACTTCGTCCACAGGCAGGTTCTTTTCGGTGACGCGGCGGATCTTGCCGAGCTCGTCCATGAGGTTCGCCTTGTTCTGCAGGCGGCCGGCGGTGTCGATGATGAGCACGTCGGCGTTCTCTTCCTTGGCCTTGGCACTCGCTTCGAACGCCACGGACGCCGGGTCGGCGCCGTCCTTGTCGGAACGCACGACCGGTACGCCCACCTTGGCGCCCCAGGTCTCCAGCTGGTCGGCGGCGGCGGCGCGGAACGTGTCGGCCGCGCCCAACATGACCTGCTTGCCTTCGGAGACGAGCAGTCGGGACAGCTTGCCCGCGGTGGTGGTTTTGCCAGTGCCGTTCACGCCGACCATGATGATGACGCTCGGTTTGTTCGCGCCTTCCTTATTGGCATTGAGGCGGCGATCCGTGTCAGTGCCTACGAGCTTCAGCAGCTTGTCTTTCAGCGCGGCACGCACTTCGGCCGGGTCGGACTGGCCTGCGATTCGGGCGTCGTTGCGTAGTTCCTCGACGAGCTGTTCGCTGGCTTCCGCGCCCACGTCGGCAAGCAGAAGGGTGTCTTCGACGTCCTCCCAGTCAGCTTCGGAGAGCTGATCCTTGGCGAGGATGTTGAACAGGGCCTTGCCGAACGGATTGCCGGACTTGGACAGGCGCGCTTTGAGGCGCTGCATGCGGGTACCGGCGGCTTCAGGGGTTTCGTGGGACGGCTCCGGCTTGGCCACGCCGGAAGTGGCTGGCTCAGGAATAGACGCTTGCGTCGGAGACTTCTGCTGGGTCTCCGCAGTCGTTTTCGCTGCCGTTTCAGCATCAGAACCAGTAGACGGCTTCACCATAGAAGAATCAAATGCGGCCGACTCCGCTTCCGCAGCAAGACGGGCGTCAGCCTTGGCTTTCGTATCCTCCGTGGACTTCGCCACGGCGTTCTTGCGCGTCTTACCGAGCCACCAACCGCCAATCACCAGAATTGCCGCAATAACGGCAACAGCGACAATCGCAATAATCACATTCGTATCCATGGCTCCAGCCTAAAAAGCGCAACGGACACTCCGGCTCCGCCCCGCGGACGCACCACGGATGTCTGATCCGCCAGGGGAATAAGATGCTCTGCCATGCAAGGCATCGATAATGCGATTTTGACTTCGATATATCTGGTAACGTTTTTATAAATCATGAAGAGTGATTTTTTTGTCTTCTGCTGCCTGCTTTGAAGGGCTGCCTCCTTTCTTTAGGGAATTTGCGTAGCGAATCAGGCTCCTCGCGATGAGGAAGACCAGAACGAATACGGCGATTATGCCTAGGATCTCGATTAATAATGCGATCCATGTCCAGCTCATGATTCATCCCTTCTCTTTCTGTACTCGTCTATGAGTATTCGAGCCGTGTCGACGTCGTATCTATCGTCGATGGCGAGACTCTTCACCAAGAGGATGAATGGATCCTCCGTCTCGTTGTCGTTCAACCGTATTTTTTCGATAAGCCTGTCAAGCCGGAGCCTCATGGTCGGGTAGGAGACTTGATACAGCTGAGACATTTGCTTCAGAGATCCTGACGATAGCACGAAGTTCTTAATGAAGGCCAAATCCTCCTCCGCAAGGTTGGCCAACCATTCTGGCAGATGGTCCACATCACCCCCTTTAATAAAATTTATTATTTATTAAATATATTAAAGCCGCAATGGAACATTGTCAATACGACACACATGTCCGATTCTGCGGAATCGGACACATAGACCCTCAAATCGGTACTCCACATGTCCGATTCACCAGAAACAGACATTCAGAGACCGGATTTCACACTCCACGTGTCCGATTCCGCGGAATCGGACGATAATGGGACCGGATGGTCAAGGGGCTATCCACGGGGCGTGAAAAACTGGGCAGTATGGCCAATACATCCAGAATGACGTCGTATCAGAGGCGCGAGCAGCTCATCGAAATCGGTCGATCGCTGTTCGCGGCCAAGGGATTCGAAGCAGTGAGCGTGGAAGAGATCGCCTCGACCGCAAAAGTGTCGAAACCCATCGTCTACGAACATTTCGGAGGAAAGGAAGGCCTGTACGCCGTGGTGGTGGACCGCGAAATGCGCGCGCTCACCGACGTTCTCATCAACGCGCTGTCCGACCCGCAGGCGCATCCGCGCCAAATCGTGGAACGCACCGCGCTTGCGCTGCTCACCTACGTGGAGGAGAACGCCGAAGGCTTCCGCGTGCTCACGCGCGATTCGCCGAAAACCGACCCGTCCAACTCGTTCAATTCGCTGCTTGGAGACATTGCCGTACGCGTCGAGGACATTCTCACCGACGCGTTCAAACGCCAGCATCTGCCGGCCAAAAGCGTGCCGTATTACGCGCAGATGCTCATCGGCATGACCGTGTACACCTGCCAATATTGGGCCGACCAGCGCAAGCTCAGCAAGGAGCAGCTCGCCGCGCACATCGTGAACCTGGCATGGTATGGGCTGAGCCGCATGGAAGCCAAGCCGGAACTGCGCTACGAAAGCGAAAAGGCCGCCCGCGAGGCGGAAAAGCAGGCCGCGCGGGAAGCGAAGGCGATCGCCAAGCAGGAGAAGCAGGGCAAGAAGGCTGCGAAATCGCAGGAGAAGGCGGTTGCTGCGGGAGATGACGCGACGGACGGGACGACCGTGACGGACGGATCGCAAGCAGTAGGCAAATCGCAAGCGGCAGACGAATCAGACGAATCAGACGAATCAGACGAGACGAACGAATCGCAAAAACCGCAAAGCCCGCACGAATCGCAAAAACAATCAACAATTGGCGAAAACTGACATGCCGTCACCCGAAATGACCCTAGGGGAAATTTCAGGTGCAGATTGCGTATTTCAGGGTGCCGTTTGTGCGCAAAACCGCGCCCCGGAACCGCACATGGTGCTACGTTAGTTTCGTTATGCTTTTGGCCGGAGCGGTCGGCCAGCCGCACGGCCCGACACGAGCCCGATCCGAGGAAGAATATGCAGGAGAAGAAGACGCTCACCTTCGTGGTGCCCGCGTACAACATGACGGAATACCTGGAACGGTGCGTCGAATCGTTGATCGCGTCGAAGCGCAACGACGACATCGAAGTGCTGATCGTGGATGACGGCTCGTCCGACGGCACGCTGGAGATGGCGAAGACGTTCGAGGCGCGCAATCCGGGAATCGTGCGCGCGATCCATCAGGAGAACAAGGGCCACGGCGGCGCGGTCAACACCGGCATCGCGGCGGCGAGCGGCATGTACGTGAAGGTCGTGGACGCGGACGATTGGGTCGGCCCGGAATCGCTCGAACAGGTCATGGCCGTGCTGCGCGGCGAGGTCGGCAAGGACGACCCGCTCGACATGCTCGTCACCAACTACGTGTACGACAAGGTGGGCAAGCGCAACAAGCACGTGGTGAACTTCCGTCACGCTATGGAGCCCGGCAAACGGCTCACCTGGGACGATCTAGGGCATTTCGGACTGACCGAATACATCCTCATGCACGCGCTGATCTACCGCACGGCCGTGGTGCGCGAATCGAAGATGCAGCTGCCGGAGCACACGTTCTACGTGGACTTCATCTACGCGTATCAGCCGTTCCCGTGGGTCAAGTCGCTGCAGTATCTGGACACGCCGTTCTATCACTATTTCATCGGCCGCGACGGGCAGAGCGTGCAGACGGACGTGATGATCCGACGCGTGGACCAGCTGCGGCTCGTCAACCAGTGCATGGCGCGCGCCACCCCCGAACGAGGTACGGTGCCAGACGGCCTATACCGCTACATGATTCATTTTCTGGCGATTCAGAGTTCCGTCGCGAGCGTTTTCATGATTTTGTCGCGCGATCCGGAGAATTACGAGAAGAAGAAGGCCATGTGGGCGGATATCGAGGCGTATTCGCCGACGATTTACAAGGACGTGCGTAAGAAGGCGATGTCGCGCGCGCTGAACCTACATGGTTCGCTCGGCCGGTTTGTGATTCGAAAGGGATATTTCGTGGCGGAACATGTGGTCGGGTTCAACTGATTTCGCGCGGGTTTCGCGGGTTTCGCAGGTTTCGCGCGATAGAGGGTTTACGCGATATTGCGTGAGTATTGCGATTATTGCGATCGGCTAGGCGCTCCTGTGTCCGTTTCTGGTGATTCGGACACAGGAGCGCTTCATTTTGATGCCTGTGTGTCCGATTCGGGAGAAACGGACACGGAAAGCACCAGCGGGCTTAGTTCCAGCGATCCGACATGGCGAAACTGTTGTGCATGAGATTGCTGGACGTGTACAGCACGTCGCCGAGCAGCTTCGTATTGCGCGATCGCAGGTATTCCGCCATTTCGTCGTTAGCCGCCGCAAGACGGGCCGGAACAGATGTAGGACTAGCAAGCCCATCGGAACCGGAATCAACCGCAGCACCAGACATAGAACCAGAACCGCCAACCGCAGAACCGGCACCAGAACCAGCGCCACCAGCCCCAGTCGCCGACCCACCAATCGCAAGCGCATCATCCGTACGTTCCACCAGACGGTGGCCGAAGGAACGGACATCTTCCGAGAAGCCCTCGACCGCGTTGCTGGTCTCGTAGAAGTGCGCGTCGGCGAGCGTTGCAATCAGGCGGTTCGTCCAATACAGGCAGTCCGTGGAGACTTCCGGCGTGGTGTCGCGCAGATATGCGGGGGTATCGTCGACGTTCGCGTAGAACGGCACGGACGTGGTGAATGCGCCGGAACCGTACGAAATCCACATGATCGAACGGCTTTCGACGGGCGCGTACGGGCGAATCTGCATGGCCACCATGTGTCCGGTGCGGTTGATGCCGATCGGACGGTAGCGATGGCGGCTTTCCTCAGTTCCCTGCGTACCGTACGGGTCATACGGGGTGCCTTCGAAGTGCGAACCGAGCAGGAAGTCGACATCCTCGACGGTCACGGCATTCTCCGGTTCGAGACACCATGGAATATCGTCCGATTCAGGGGTAAGGTTTTCCGCGTCGGCCGGATCGAGATAGCGGTACATGTACCAGGCGCGTGGCGTGTTGTAGATGTGGTCCTTCGCGGTGGCGGTGCCGAATACGATACGCGGGTTGCAGTGGCCGCCGTTCATGCCGCCCTGCGTACCCGCCGCGCGCCCAAGATGGTGCGTTTCGATGAATTCCTGCAGATCGGCGCTACACATGAATTCACGTGCGTCGCTGAAGGCGTCATCAAAATCGAAATAGTCGATGCCAAGCTGGTTGGGGATGATCGCGCATTTGTCGTCCGGCACGCGGCGGGCGATCCAGTGGTGGCCGCCGATGGTTTCGACGTACCAGATTTCGTCCACGTCGGAAATGATGATGCCGTTCGATTCGTACGTTCCGTACGTTTCGAGCAGTTCGGCCAGACGTTTCACGCCTTCGCGCGCGGTGTTGACGTACGGCAGCACGAGGGTGATGATGTCTTCTTCGCCGATGCCGCCTGGGGTTTCCGGCTTACCATTGGCTTCGTCGGCCGGCTGCAGTGCGACCAGCGGGTCGGCGCCGAGCACGCGCTCGTTGACGGCGATGGTTTCGGTGGCGCTCATGGCCACGTTGCGTTCGTTGACGCCAGCTTCCGCAAGGATTCCACGATTTGGAAGCACGTTCGGTACGATGCTGTACCGGCATGGATTGTCGGGAAGGTCGATTTCAACGTGGCTCAGCACACTGCGGTAGTGCCGCGGCTGCTCCTGCGGTGCGACGACTACGAATTTCTTGGGATCGTAACGTCCCGAACCAGAGTCGTCATCTCGGGCGATGATGGTCGAACCGTCGTAACTTGCTTTTTTGCCTACAAGAATTGTGGTACATGACATGGTTTCGATTGTAGGCACACCAACACTCCGAAGGCCATTTCGACGCCCGTCCGACGCCCGTGGTGGCGATTGGTCCGAATATGCTGTATACTATGTTGCTGTTGCCCCTCTAGCTCAACGGTTAGAGCAGCGTCCTTTTAAGTCGTGGGTTGTGGGTTCGAATCCCACGGGGGGCACAGGTTCGAAGTCTTGGAAGCCGATGGTTCTCAGGACTTTTTCATTTGTTTCGGGATGAGGTCTCAGCACTTCAATACGGAACGCACCATATCGCGCACCCTCTTTCGCTCACGAATCGCAATTTCGGTCGATTATTTCGCGACGTGCGCCGAAAAGTATGGAAAATAAGGCGATTTATACCCCCTACCGCACTATGCGGCACCACCTTTCGCTCACAATCGTAAGAAAACGAGCGAAATCGCAATATGTGTTCCGAAATGAATAGCGAACAGCCCGCGGGCGATTCGCGGACGGACCATACGCATGCAACCGGCGTGGCGCAATCGACGATAATGATAGACTCGAATATATCGAACATTTGTTCGCATAGATTCGGTATTACGGGAAATTCCCCACTATATACAGTGGGCGAACGCACGAAACGCCACTACGGGTAGTGTATACTGATGAACGGCCTGCTCAGCCGGGCAAAATCAAAAAACGTGGCCGACAAGATCTTCCGCACCAAAGGAAGCCGATTGCATAGGGAGGAAAAGTAATGACCGTGACCGTCTTCACCAATCCGAACAATCCTCAATGCGAGGCCACCGAACAAGAGCTTTCCAAACTGGGAGTGCGGTACGTGGCGGTCGATTTGACGCAGAATCCGTCCACATTCGAACAGATCAAGGACGCCGGCTTCAAGCAAATTCCGGTCGTCATCTCACCGAATTCCTCATGGAGCGGACATCGCCCCGACCTCATCCGCCAGCTGGCGCAAAGCATCGCGGCGTAGGCGCGGCAACAGCAGTCAAGCATCCAGACAGCCGGAAGGCACGAATCCCAAACGGCAATAATCCGGAAGAATCAAATCCCCCGCGGCAAAACCCGCAACAAAACCCCACTGCAATCGTCCGAAATCGTTCAAAATCAGCCACCCAAAGCAAAGCGGCCAGCCGGAACATCGCCCGACCAGCCGCTTAGCAAAACCCGCAAAACGCAAAAACCAGCCTACATACGACCGGCAGTGGACGGGTCGATCTTCATGGTCTGGAATCGGTGGGCCATGAAATCGTCATTGAAATACGTGGCGAAGAACTGCGAAACGGGCGAATTCTGCGCAACCCCAGCCATGCGGGAATACCAAGCGTCAAGCGCCATCAGCGTCATCACGCCATCGACGAAAATGAGTATGAAACAGACCAGCGTCAACGAATAGCGAATCTTCCACGGAATACGCTGGATCAATCGCAACAATCGCGGCAGAATCAACTTGACCCAAACCAAGCCGAGGATGCCCCAGAAGAACATGTATTTGCCGGATGTACGCCCGTCAATCGAAAGCCATTGCCCCGTGTAATCCCATGCGCGAATACCGAACGCGGCCTGCATGAACCAGCTGGTGAAATATTCGAACGCGCCACCGATCACCGCGCTTGAGCAGAAAATCAGCAACCAATTCGACTGCCACAAATGGTTGAGCAACACGGTGACGATCACCACGCCGAAACCATAGATGGGCGAGAACGGCCCCCATAGGAAGCCCGCACGGTCCTGGTATTCGCCGAACAGGATGAAATGGTAGATGGTTTCGATCACCAAACCGAACACACAACCAATGGTGAACAGCCAGAACAGATTGAAGAAATCCAGCGAAATATAGCCTTTGCCGGTCAGGTCGCGGCCGGCCATGCCTTGGGAGGCGGCGTTCTCATACGCGCTGCGGGCGTCCATGCGCCGCAACGCGAACTGCAGCCGGCGCTCCTCCCGCAGCGATGGGTCGGCGGTGATGTGCAGGGCGATCAGCACGACAAGCTGGACAGCCGGGCTGACAAGGTTCAGGCCAAGCCCCTTCAACGCCAGCGACAGCAGGCCTTCGGCGAGCGTAAGCGGAATCAGCAGGTACGTCCATTGCGCGATGTGCCGGCGTTTGTTCCTGAAAAGCAGCACGCCGAACACCGTCAGGCACGCGGTGGTGACCATCAGCACGACCGCGTGAATCGCCGACAGAATCGTGGTGAGGCTCAGCGCGTCGAACGTCATATCGCCGGAAAGCACGGCCTGCACGACGTACAGGCACGACAGCACGATGATCGGCAGCGTCACCACGCCTTCAATAAGCATGACGATGCCGTAAATGCGAACGATTAACGGCAGACGACGGTCAGCGGGATTGCCGACTTCGCCAGTGCCCTGCTTTCCGCCTTCTTCGATAGCCGCGATTTCGGTTTCGGCGGCAATCGCCTTGATTTCTCCATCCGTCTTGCCCGCGGCGGAATCCTCGGATCGTGATTCAGATTGTGCGGTTTCGCTCATATGCCGCTCCTTCCTTCAGCCCACGCTACCAAACGTAGGCAATATCCGCCGCAAGAAAAGCGGTTCAGGTGCGATTATTGGCGGACGCGAGCAAAAGAGGGGGACGTCAGCTGGCTGCAATCGCCATTCGCACACCACCTTTCGCTCACGTCCGCAAGAAATGGCGATGCATAGCGCATCGTGAGCGAATGGGGGGTATAAATACGGACGGAAAATAGCGATTTATTACCACCTTTCGCTCACGGACATACAGAAATGGCGATTTGTCACGGACGTGAGCGGAAGGGGCTACGTCAGCCGGCGATGGTTTTGCCGAGGCTTTGCCGCAGTACTCGACCCGATTTCCGCCATCCATGAAACGCGATGGCGATTGTCCAAGAGCACGGTATACGATACGAACCGCGTAGCGCTACGGAACACGTATCGCCATATAAGGGAATTGATTCGCCAAACCGGAGAGACAATGCACAACGTACTGCAGATCCTGCGCCGTGACTTCAAACGATTGGTCACCGTACCCGCCGCGTGGGTGATTATGATCGGCCTGATTCTCATTCCCCCGCTATACGCATGGTTCAACATCTACGGGTTCTGGAATCCCTATGGCAACACGGACAGCATCAAAGTGGCCGTGGCCAACATGGACGAAGGCACAGACAACGCGCTGCTTGGCAAAGTCAATCTCGGCGATCAAATCGAAGGCACGCTGAAGAGCAACGACCAGCTCGGCTGGGAGTTCATGGGCAAAGCCAACGCGATGGAAGCGGTGGAGTCGGGCGACTGCTACGCCGCAATCGTCATCCCTTCCGACTTCAGCGAAGATCTGGCCAACGTCGTCACCAACAGCAAGCATCGCCCCACGCTCGAATATTACGTGAACGAGAAGGCGAGTCCGATTTCGCCGAAAATCACCGACCAAGGCGCGACCGTGGTCGACCGCACCGTCAACAACACCTTCGTCTCCACCGTCAGCGACGTGCTCGTCAAAGCCGTCAACTCAGCCAACGGCACCATCAGCGGCAACACCAACACCATCGCCAACGAAACCATCGGCGAACTCGACAACACCAAGCGGAACGTAGGCACGATCCGCTCCGCAATCGCGGATCTCGACACCCAGTTAGCCAATGTGCCACAGCAGACAAAAGCAGCACGCAATGCCCTGAACGACGTGCAGCTGGCCGCGGCGAGCGCAGGCAGAGGACTAGCAGGCGCATCCACCGCCATCGGCACAGCGCAAACCCAGCTCAACACGCTTTCGTCCAACGCCAACAGCGCGCTGGAAACCGGATCCGGACTTGTTTCCCAAGCGACGGCGCAATCCACAGCCAGCATCAACCAGATCTCGTCGGCGGTATCCGCGGCAAGTGGATCGGCACAGCAGGCGGTGACCGGCATGCAAAACATCACCGACAGCAATGCGAAACTGCTCGAGAAGCTCAAATCCGCCAGCGACAACGCGCAATACCAGCAAATCATCAGCAAACTGGAGAATACCAACAACACGGCAGCCGGAACACTCGCCGACCTCAAAACCCTGAGCGAGAACACACAGGCCACAGCCGGCAGCGTATCCAAACTGTCCACCGATTTCAACATAGGCACGCAGAACTCGCTCAAAAGCGCAGGCATGGCGCGCAACGCCATCAATTCAGGCGCACTGCCGCGACTGAATTCCGCGCTGGGCTCGCTGGCTGGGACGGCCGGAACACTTGCCGGCACCGTGACCAGCCAGGACAGCGTGGTCAGGCAAACCAACATCGTGCTCGACCAACTCGACCAAGTGGCGTCAGACGCCCGCATCGGCCTTGAGCAAACCGACCAGCAGCTGGCGAAGATGGAGACGAAGCTCACCACCGTCAGCACCGACCTGAAGGCGCTGGGCACTGCGGATCTGCTCGCATCGTTGACCGGCAGCGGTTCGCTTGACGCGGATAAGATCGCCTCGTTCATGGAGTCCCCGACCGTAATCGACACGAAGAACGTGTATCCCGTCAACTCCTACGGCTCCGGCATGGCTCCGCTGATGACCAATCTGGCACTGTGGGTGGGCGCGTTCGCCTTTGTGGTGATCTACAAAGTGGAGGTGGACGACGAGGGGCTTGAGGGTCTCGATCCGACCGCAACCGAAAAGTATCTGGCCCGATACCTGTTGCTCGGCACGATGGGCGTCATTCAAGGCGCGATCTGCACCGTTGGCGATCTGATACTCGGCGTGCAGACGGCTTGCGCGCCACTGTTCATACTGACCGGCATGATCACATCGCTGGTATATCTGAGCATCACGTACGCGCTGTCCACCACGTTCATGCACATCGGCAAGGGCCTGTGCGTGGCGTTGGTGATCGTGCAGATTCCAGGCGCTTCCGGCCTGTATCCGATCGAGATGATGCCGAAGTTCTTCCGCATGGTCTATCCGTTCGTGCCATTCAGCTATTCGATAGACGCATTCCGCGAGACCATCGCCGGCTTCTACGACGGCCATTGGACCAAGGCGATCGGCACGCTGCTGCTGTTTGCCGGCATGGCGTTCGTCATCGGCCTGGTGGTCCGTCCTCTGTTGGTCAACCTCAACCGACTCTTCGCCCGCGAAATCAAGGAAAGCGACATGATTATCGGCGAGGAAGTGGAGCTTCCGGAACGCGGATACAACATGTCCCAAGCCATTCAGGTGCTGGCCGACAAAGGCGGCTACCGCGAGGTGATCGAGGAACGCGCAAGTCGGTTCGCGGAACTGTACCCGAAACTCAAGCGCGGAGCTCTGGTGATCGGATTCGTAGTTCCGGTAACTCTGGCGGCGGTGTTCTCGTTCACCAACGGAGAGAAAGTGGTGGTACTGGCCACGTGGGTCGTCTGGATTCTGCTCATCATGGGCTTCCTCATGGTCATCGAATACATGCGCGATAATCTGAACCGTCAAGTGGAGCTCGGCCATTTGAGCGATGAATCGATCCAATCCATGCTGGTGGAGCGCCAAGCGGCACGCATCCGTCGCAAAAAGCGGGCGCAACAGGAACGGCGGAACAGACTGCTGCGCAAAACGCGGAGACGCACCAGCGGCAAACGCACGACATCCGATAATCGCAATACCAGCGTCATCAAAGAAACGACGGAAAACGTGACGGGCGTCAACCACAATGAAGATGACGGAATCGCCATACTGGTGCAGAAAATGCAGACGACCGGTCCAAGCGCCGCCGCGAACGATGCCGCCACGGACACCGCCGAGACCGCCGAGACCGCCGAGACAACCGAGACAACCGAAAACAACGAAAACAACGAGGAAAGGAGCAACGCATGAAAACCATCTGGAAACTGTTCGTCGGCGACATCCGGCGAATCACCAGCAACGTCGTCTCCATCATCATCGTCATCGGACTCGTTGTGATCCCCGGCATCTTCACATGGTTCAACGTGGCCGCCAGCTGGGACCCGTTCGCCAATACCGGCAATCTGAAATTCGCCGTAGCCAATGAGGACGACGGATACCGGTCCGACCTCATTCCAGTGAAGATCAACATCGGCGACCAAGTGGTTAACACGCTGCGTTCCAACGATCAGCTCGACTGGACCTTCACCACCAAAAAAGAAGCCATCAACGGCACCAAATCCGGCAAATATTACGCAGCTGTGGTGATTCCAAAGAACTTCAGCACCCGTATGATGACGTTCTTCGCATCCGATGGCAACCACGCCGAAATCGCCTACTACAACAATGAAAAGAAGAACGCCTTGGCTCCGAAGATCACAGGCCAAGGCGCCGATACGGTCAGCGCGCAGGTCAACGAGACGTTCTCCGAAACACTGACCAGCACCGCGCTGAGTGTGGCATCGCAGCTCGCCAACCAACTCGACAAGCCAGCCGCGCAGGAACAACTCACGCAGTTCAACGGCAATATCAGCGACTTCGCGGAAACGCTCACCGACGCTTCCGGAACGCTCCGCACGTTCAGCACGCTGACCCAAAGCGCACGGCATCTGCTTGAGTCCTCCGACGGTCTGATCGCCAATGTCAGCGGCAATGCGAAAAGCGTAGGAACAACACTCAAGCAAGCCGGCAGCGGCGTGGAGGATCTGACGGGCGCGTTGAAGACCGGCACCACCGCGCTGGGCACGGCTCTGACTGATTCCGCCAACAGCTTCACAGCCATGGAAGCAGATGTGGACAGCCTATTCGGCAATGCGGGCACGCAGGCCGGCAACACCGCCAACGCATTACGCAACCAGGCCACGAACATCAGCAAGCAGGCGCAAAGCTACCAGCAGATCTATGATTCGCTCGACGCGCTCAGCGCAAACGAAAAGCTGCCGGAAGCGGTGAGGAACGCCATCGACCATCTCAAAACCAACGTCGGCACCACCATCACACAGCTCAACGACCTAGCATCGGCGCTGAATGGCAGCGCCGACAACATCGACGCCAAAGTAAGCGATACCACGGCCGAACGTGCGGAGATCAAGAAACTGGCGCAGCAGGCGGCAACGTCCGTCAGTGGCATCAAAACCGACTATGAGAGCCAACTGAAACCGCAACTTGACGATATCGCCACGTCCATTACCAGCACCACCACCGCGCTCAATGCCACAGCGGCCGATCTGAAAGGCGCGCTGGGCAATCTGAACGGCACCACCAAGACCGCGGATAAGAATCTGACCGCCATCAGCAGCGTGTTGGATTCCACCGCCGATAGTCTGGCCGGCGCGGGCAAAAAACTGGGCGCATTCACAGGAACATTGACCGATGCGCTGAACAGCGGCGATATGAGCGCCGTCAAAGATGTGCTCAGCGATAATACCGACTCGTTGGCCGCCGCGCTTGCAGCCCCTGTAAAAGTGAAACGCAACGCGGTGTTCCCAGTCAAGAATTTCGGTTCGCAGATGGCACCGTTCTACACGATCCTGCCACTGTGGGTCGGTTCGCTGCTCATGGCAGTGACGCTCAAGACCACCGTCTCGCGTAAGGTGCGCAAGGAACTCGGCGACCCGAAACCGCATCAGCTGTTTCTCGGACATTACGGTGTGTTCGGCGTGATCGGACTATTGCAGAGCACGTTCTCCTTGGGAGGCAGTCTGCTGTTCCTCCATGTCCAGGCGGTGCATCCGCTGCTGTTCATGCTGTCCGGCTGGGTGAGCAGCCTAGTGTTCTCGTTCTTCACCTACACGCTCGTGGCCAGCTTCGGCAACGTCGGCAAAGCCATCGGCGTGCTGTTTCTCGTCATGCAGATCTCCGGAGCGAACGGCGCATATCCGCTGGCCGTGCTGCCGAAAATCATCAGCGGCATCAGCCCGTTCCTGCCTGCGACGCATTCAATCACAGCAATGCGCGCGGCGATCGGCGGAATCTACAGTAACGATTACTGGTTTGCGATTGGCGCGCTACTGCTGTTCATTCCGCCGCTGCTGCTGATAGGCCTGTTACTGCGCATTCCACTGGTCAAGTTCAACCATTGGTACGTAAGCAAGCTGGAAAGCACGAAAGTGATCGCGGCATGATGGGCGGAACCACGCAAGAGGGCACGCGAAAGACGGTGCAAAAAACCACGCAGGAAGACGTCGGCACAGTACGTGGCCGACGTGAGCGATTACGGGAGCAAACCGACCGCAAAATCATGAAAGCCACATTGGGGATAGTGATTTCCGATGGTATCGGAGCGGTGACCATCGAAGAGGTCGCACGACGTTCAGGGGTAGCAAAGACCACAATCTACCGACGCTACCGAAACGCCGACGATTTATTGCAACGCATCCAACCGGAAGTTGCCGGACTACCGAATTTCAACGATTTGAAGCCGTCGCGGAGCGGACTGGTCACCATGCTGCGACGCATCCAGGACTGCTTCGACAGCGAACTCGGATTGAAAGCCGTGGGCGTGGTGCTGTCTTCCGACAACGCCACGCTGAAGGCGATCGCAGCACAAGTGCTGGCGCCGGCCGAAGAACGGTTCGTGGGGTTCATGGAACGTGGCATCGCCGACGGAGTGTTTCAAAACCGTTTGGACTACACGTTCCTGTTCAGCACGGTGCTGGGTTCCATGCTGGCTTGCAAAGCGTTGGCGGGACAGGAAGCCGGAGGGGAACGGCAATCCGGCAAGGAACGCAAGTCTGATTCCTGGGCCGAGAACATGGCCACGTTGCTCTGGCCGAACGTATGCGCCGAATCCGCACGGTAACCACAGGAAAACCGTCCGCACCGACGCAAGACGGGCATGCCGTGCGGTTTCAGAGGATGGGCTATTGGATTGACGCTTCCGTGACGCGCCACTTCCAACGCCTTGTTGAAGGCTTCGGAGGTCCAGCTGGCACCGGCGAGCTTGTCGACTTTAAGGTCCTTCAACGGCTTGCCGACCACCGCGTCCGGCACGGCTTTGGCAAAGTCGTTCTGATGCTTTTTGGAGATGGACGTGAACGGATGGCCGACGATCTTCACGGCCGTCACGTTCTGGTCCTTAACGGTCAGATGCACGTCGATGGTGTCCTCGCCGACCGGCCCGTACTGGCCGTTGATCGAATAGTCGCCATCCGCGTAGTTGCCGGTGTCCTGCTTGTCGGATGTTGCGGAATTCGCGTCGGCACGGTTTTTGGTGGCGTCGCCGTCGTCTGCCGTGTCGCCGGACGCCTTGCCGTCAGTTTTCGACTTCTCTTCCTGCGATTGCACGCTTTCGCCGGAATTGCCGGCGTATTCGTCGTCCATCGGCGTGGCTTTCGGCTCGCCGCATGCCGACAGCAGCGCGATGCTCGCCGCGGATAGCGCGATGACTTTGACTGCGTTCGATTGTGCGGTGCTCATGCCTGCTCCCCTTTCGTGACGTCGGGCTCTACGTCCGTATCGTCGGCAACGCCAGCCGCAACGGCAACGTTGGCCGCGTCCGTATCGCCGGTTTTCGCGGCCTTCGTAGGGTCGGCGAACAAAATCGCAATACCCCCGTTCTGTGCGCCTTCCTCGGCGGAGCCGGTGTGCGCCGGTTCGCCGCCAGCCGCCTCGTACGCACGTTTCGCCTCCTCGTCATTCCACTGTTCACCGACAAGCACACCATGGTTGAGCATGATTTCGCGTTGCGCGCAGGAGGCGACGAGCGCATCGTGCGTCACGACGATGATCGTAGTGCCCTGCTCGTGCAGCTGGCGAAACAGGTCGAGCACGATCTTCTCGTTCTTCTCATCGAGATTGCCGGTCGGCTCGTCGGCGAGAATCAGCTTCGGGCAGTTGATGAGCGCTCGGGCGATGCACACGCGCTGCTGCTCACCGCCGGACAGCTGGCCGGGCAGGTGATGCGCACGCTCCTTCAATCCCACTCGTTCCAGCGCTTCCATCGCCTGCTTCTCATCGACTACAGAATGGTAGTATTGCGCCACCATCACGTTCTCCACCGCCGTCAGATGCGGCACGAGGTAAAACTTCTGGAACACGAGTCCTATCATGTTCTTACGCACATCGGCAAGCTGGCGGGCGTTCAAATCCTCCAATCGCCGGCCTTCAAGCATGACGGAACCCTTCGACGGCGTATCCATGCAGCCGATCATGTTCATCAGCGTGGTTTTGCCGGAACCGGACGAGCCGACAATCGCCAGCCATTGCCCTTGCGGAACGGTCAGACTCAGGTCGTCGACGGCGTGCAGATCGCCGTAAATCTTGGAAATGTGGTCGAGTTCCAGCAGCATATGTTCGTTGTCCATGATTATTCCTCCCTCAAAACGATGGCGGGGTCGATACGGGTGGCGCGGCGGACCGGCGGAATGGAGGCGATGACGGCGATCGCCACGCTCAGCAGCAGCGATCCGGCGCCGAGCAGCCAGTCGAAGCCGATCGCGCGACCGAAGACGGTGGCGCACAGCACACGCGCCAGCACATAGCCGATAGCAGTGCCGAGCAGACCGCCGATCAAGCCGTAGATGCCGGATTCCACGTAGAATTCGACGCCGATGGCGCGTGAATCGGCGCCGAGGGCTTTGCGCAGGCCGATTTCGTTGCGACGCTGGCTCACGATGGAGCTGATGGTGGTGCCCACTCCGACGAGCGTCAGCACGAGCACGACGAGCGAGACAATCCAGAACAGGGTCTGCAGCATGGCGATGATGCGGGTGTCGGACGAGGTGATTTTGGTGACGGTCTGCGCTTTGACGGCAGTGTTTGTATTTTTGTTGATTCTGTTGACGATGGCGTTCAGCTCATCCCCCATGGCGTTCACCGAGTATTCGACCACGTCGGCGCCGCGCTCGTGGCCCGCAAGTTTGGACACGTCCGCGGTAGTGGCGTAGATGATGGAATCCTCGTTGCCGCCGGTATCGACGATGCCAGCGATACGGAATTCGGTGCCGTTGTTATCCATGATGTCGGACGAGACGCGGCCGTTTTCCGTGGCTTGCGTGGTCTGTCGCTGCGAGTTGCGTATCCCTGCGTGCCTTGCGCGGACGATTCTGCCGTTTCAGTTGATTCGTCCGAATCGGATTTTGCGGACGCGGAAGAAGACGCTGAAGCAGACGCGTCGGCGGCGCGGTAGCCGATGGTGACGCGGCTGCCGACCTTCACGCCGAGCGCGTCGGCGACGTCGCGGCCGACCATCACGTTGCCCGAGCCGGGCCAATCGCCCGTCACGTTCCAATGGCGATTGAGCGCGCGGACGGCTTTCACGTCCACGCCGGCGATGGTGTACGGCGCGGAATTGATGCGCACGCTCTCATACCGGTATGCGGCTGATTTCACGCTGTGTCCGGCGCCGATGAGCGCCGTCACGTTGCGTACGGTTGCAGTATCGATGCCTTGCGATTTGCCCGTTGCGGACGCGGGCGTGACGATCAGGTTCGCGCCGTACGCGCGCATTTCCTCGTTCATCTGCTGCGGCACCGCGACGCACACGGATGCAAGGCAGAACAGCGTGGCCGCGCCGACGAGCGACGCGATCACGGCCATCATCGCACGGGAGCGACGGCGGAACACCGCGCCCCACAGCATAGTGAAGAACATCTTGCGATTCGTCATCGCACACCCCCTACGAAAGCCAAGCACAACTCACCTACCATGCAGCACCTCCGCCGGACGCAAGCCCAGAATCGCCCGAATCGACGAAAGCGAGGCCACGAGCACAGTGACCGCCAGCAACACGAAAACCAACACGAACACCATCGGACGCATGGTGATGCCCGAGCCGAACACCACGTGCCCCACGATCTGTGCAACGCCCGAGCCAAGCAGCGCGCCGGCAATCGCACCAACCAGCGAAATCACCGCCGTTTCGGCGAGCATAAGGCGCGAAACCGCGCCGTCCGTGGCGCCGATCGCCTTCAACAGCGCCAATTCCGAACCGCGTTCGCCAATCGACGCGGCCATCAGGTTCGCCACGGCGATCGCGGCGGCAACCAGCGACAGCACGGTCATCAGCACCATCACCGCCTGCGTCTTGTTCAGCACATCGCCCTGCAGCGCGGCCACCTGGCGCACCTGCTTGGCCACCGCGCCCGGCAGCACCTCTTCGATCTGGTACGCGATCGACGACGGATACGCGGTGCAATACCACGTCTCCCACTCGTCCTGCGTGAGCGCGTTCGGATTCTTCGATGCCTTGCGCGCGAGGTCGTTGTCGGGCGTGGTGAGCGCCTTGACTTCAATCTTGTCGATGGAATTCGGCAGATTCGCAAGCGTTTGCGCGGCGATAGACGGCATATAAATGGCGCTGTTGTCGGAATCGCCTGAATCGAAGATGCCGACGATTTTCACTTTCACGCGATTGCGTTCGGTGGAGGATTTGCCGGTTTTCCCGGTACCTCCGTTCGTATTGTCGTCCGCACCGACGGCGATCGTCTTGTCGAGCGTAACGCTGTCACCGACGTTCACGCCCAGTTTCGCGGCGAGCGCGCTGCCGACCATCGCCTGCTCGCTGTCGTCTTTCGGCCAGGTTCCGTTGATTTTCCACCATGAGCGCATGCCGTTCATGCCGGCCACGGTGGACTCGCCGGAGTCCATGTGCAGGGTTTTCGCGAACCACGTGCCCACGATCGGCACGTTGGTCGCCTTGCATTTCGCCGCGGAAGCAGCCGCACCTGACGCACCAGCCGTTCCAGCAGAGCCAGCCGAACCAGCCGAACCAGCCCCCGAACCGACACACCCCGCATCCGCGTGGATGTTCAATTCCGGCGCGAAATTGGTGATGTTGAACGCCCAGAAGATGGTCTTGATCTTCTGCGCGTCCGACTCCTTCAGAAACGCGGTCGGGTCGGCGCTGTCCGCCGCAGCCGAGCCGTCGGAAGTGGAACCCCCGTCCGAACCGGACGAACTACCCGAAGCCGAGCCAGCAGAATCGCCGGTATTGTACAAATCGCTCACCACAGCGTCGGACTTCGGCTGCACGACGATATTCGAACCGTACGTGCTCAGCTCCGCGTTGAGCTTGTCGCCCACGTCGAACACCACGCCGAGCATGGCCACGCTGACGGTGGCGGACAGGCACACGGTGACGGCGATGAGCAGACGGCGTTTGAACTGCCGGCTGAACGAGCGAGAGATCATTTTCAGGAAGAACATGGCACCCCCTTACCTTTCTCGGCGCTCACTGGAAATGGCTCGACAGCGCGTCGAGCGTGGACGTTTGGATGACGATTTTGCCCGGCTTGACCTGGTAGTCGAACGGTATCGGGTTGCAGCCGCCTTTGAAGCCGATGGTGGCGAGGTTGATGGCCACATCGCACTTCTTGCAGATGATTTTGCCGTCCTTCTCGTAGTAGCCGGCGTCGCCGCAGTTGTCGCACGCGTCGAGGCCGACGCCGTACGCGCCGCCGTTCTTCTTGATGATGATGAATCGCATGGAGGTGCCGTCCTTCGCGCGGTATTCGAAGCGGTGCAGGTGGCCGTCGGAAATCTGGCTGAATTTGATGGTGGCCACGCCGTCGGCGAGCGAGTAGTCTTCCGGCGGCGACAGCGTGACGACTTTCTGCGTTTGCGCGACGCCGTACGTCAGGGCCACGGTGACGCAGATCATGGCGACCAGGCTGAACGCGCCGGCCGCTTTCGCGCGGCGGCGGAACGCGATATGCGTGCGTGCGATCGCCTCGTTGGCGCCGGTCGGCTTGACTTTGAAGCCCATGACGATGCTGGCGATTGCCGGAATGGCGAAGACGAGCGCCATTGCGATGGTCAGGCTGCGCTGATGGTTGATGCCCCACACGAGCGCGAGGAAGGCGGCGGTCGGGAAGCTGACGATGCGTTTGGATTGGAGGATCTGCGCAAGGTCGGTGAAATGCTGTGCGAACAACAGCGCGACCAACAGCAGCACCGCCGTCGTGAACGACCAGCGGACGGCGGTGGAACGCATCGTGCGGAAGATAAGCGCGGCGATGATTGCGACGGCCGCGCCCAAAGCGAAGCCGAGCGCGCGCAACAGCATGTCGGAAGTGAAGATGGGATCGCCCGGCTCGACGAAGATCGTCAGTCGCAGAATCACGTCGGGCAGCGCACGAAAGGTGGTGGCCGCGATCGCAAGCGCCGCAACGAGATTCGCGATGTCGAGCAGCGCGCGGTGGTTGTGCCAGTCGGCGGTGATGCGGCGGGCGAACAGGACGATGACGAACGCGGCCACGTCGAGGATCACGCAGCACCACAGGGTCGGATAGTTGACGAACGTGCGTTGCGTGATGACGGCGGTGGCGCGCAGCGCGGCGAATACGACTGCGCCGGCGAATCCAACAACGAAACCGGCCAGCCGCCAGTACGCGCTCAGAGGCTTGTCACGCCCCTCACCGACGGTGAGCATGACGCTCAACGCCATGACGAGCAGCGCCGGCGCCAACACCCCCTGCAACACCGTCACAAACTGCAGCAGCATCCCAAAATCCTTTCATCCAAAAACCCAACTCAAAGAACCCAACGATTCCCATTCCGCCCCATCCCAAAGAGTCCCACCCCTCTCATTCCTCCCCTAAAATGCGAGGATTTCCCGGACCCCCTCCACAATCGCAGAGGTGAATCCATCCCCCTAAACGCGAGAGAGCGGTTTCGGTATGCATTGCCCGACCGTGAGCTTGGCCGAACGGCCTTGAGTGTGTCGGGTAATGCATACCGAAACCGCGAACGGGCTACGCTAGGAGATCACCACTCCTGCGGCGTATAGTTCCAGTCCGGGAAGGTGACCTCGATCGGTTCCGTCCAGAAGCGTCCCTTCACACCCGTCTCCGGATCGACGTGCAGCATCCAGCCCTTCTTCTCCGGGGATTCGATCTTCAGCACGAGCTTGTACGCGCCGGCCTTGTCGAGCTTGACGTTGGCGCCGTAGTGCGGGCCGTCGGAGGCGTTCATCTGCATGAAGGTTCCGGAGGCGACGGACGCGTTGGAGGTCTTGTCGATGATGTCGTAGTTGACGGTCAGGTCCGGCACGAAATCGCCCTTGCCGTAGCCGAGTTCGGTGCCCTTCTGGTTGGCATGGATGTCGGCTTCGAGGTGGAAGCTCGCATCGGCGGCCTTGAGGCCCATGCCGGACGGTTCCATGTCGATCGGCTGGAAGTAGACGGCGTTGACGGTCAGCGGGCCGCATTCCTGGTCGGAGTGCTTCTCATCGACCTGGATCTCTTCGAAACCGGCGGAATCGCTGGAATCGTCCTTGCTGGAGTCGTCGGCCTTCGAAGCCGACGCGGAGGCGCTGGACTTGTCCGAAGCGGCGGAATCGTTGGAATTGCCGCATGCGGACAGGGAGAAGGCCATGGAGCCGGCCAGCAGGATGCCGAGCAGAGCGGCGATCTTCTTGTTCTTCATTTCTCTTTCCTTTGTTGTTGGATGTGGAAAAAATATCGGTAAATCTCGGAAAATTTGCGTATTACTTGCGATTGTCAGGCGTGCGCAACTTGCGTTTGCGTGCGAAGCCGACGGCGAACAGCGCGAGTACGGCAATCGCCGCGATCGCTTGTGCCGCAAGGCATTCGACGTACGGATACAGGCCGATCCAGTCGTTTGTGGGCACGCTGGACAGGTAGTGGCCGTCGATCAGGTCACCTTCGATGAGCGCGTGGATGCCACCGCCGGCGAAGATGACGACCAGCACGGCCATCAGGATCGACGTAACGAGGAAGAACGGGCCAATCGGAATCTTCACGGAGGTGAAGCGCAGCACGAGGAAGATGACGAGCAGCACCACGCCTGCGGCGATGCCGCCGATCCACATGCCTTGCGCGTCGCGACTCATCGAGTAGATCGATTCGTAGAAGATGACGGTTTCGGCGCCTTCACGGAACACGGCTAGGAAGCTCAGCATGGCGAGCGAAACGACCATACCCAGGCCCACGCCTTCGTCGGCGGCGACTTTGTTTTGCGCGTCGGCCACGGCGGACTCGGTTTTGGTGCGGATGTAACGGTTCCACGCTTCCACGGAACTTTTGTTGAGCATCCAGTTGCTGGTCCACAGCAGCATGAGCATGGCGATCAGCGCGCACACGCCTTCGCTGATTTCCTGGACCGGACCGGAGCCTCCGAACAGGAACGTGAAGAGCACGGCGATCAGGCCGGAGCCGGCAAGGCCCGCGAGCACGCCGAGGTAAATCCACTTGGTGAAACGCTGGTTGCCGGATTTGACGAGGTAGGCCACCACGGCGGCCACCACCAGCAGCGCTTCGAGGCCCTCGCGGATCAGGATGAGGAACGCCTGTCCGGCGGAGCTGGTGATGGCTTTGGTGAAGGCGTTGACGTTGCCGGCCGCGCCACCGTCGAGGGTGGCCGCGTCTTCGACGAGCCAGCTTTTCAGGTCGTCGACGAGCTTCTTGATCTCCTTGTCGGAACTGCCGTCGCGCATGGTTTTGCGGGTCATTTTGAACTGGTATTCGACCTGCGAGACGCGGTCGCCGGAGATGGCGTTCATCACGTTCTTTTCGAAGCCGAGCTTTTCGTAGTACTGGTAGTACGCGTCGTTGACGAGGCTGGAGCCTTCCGCGCCCTTGCCGGAGATGGCGGCCTTGTATGCCTTGTCGAGGATGACGTTCATTTCGCTGGCGACTTCGCTCCACGTGCGGTCGCCTTTGCCTTTGGAGGAATTCTTTTTGGCCGCGTCGAGCTTCTTACGTTCCGCGGCGGTCTGTTCGGCGCGCTGCTTCGCGTAGGTTTTGGGGTCGGCGAGGTTCGCGTTGCCGTCAAGCGTCTGCGCGGCCGTGTCAAGGTCCGCGTTCAGCGCGTTGATTCCGTTTGCGATCGCGCTCCCCTGGCCCTGCTGGTACGCGAGTCCTTCCAAATCGGTGAACTGTGTGAGCAGCGCCTGCTGCTTGTCGGCGGAAATGGTGTCGTTGACGGCCTTCGAGAAGTTGGATGCGTCGTAGCCGATCCAATGCGCGGTCTGGAAGCCGGTGCCGGCCTGGCCGTAATCGCCGTCATTGTAGCTTTTTCGGCGGTGGCGAGCTGCTTGGCGATATTCTGCGCGACGGCAGTCCAGGAATCGAAATTCGTCTGGTTGCCGTCAGCGGCGGACGCCTGCCGCGGCATCGCGATGCCGACAAACAGCGTGGCGAGCGCGATCATCAGCGCGGCGACGAGCGTGATGAGACGGCCGGAAGCCGAGACGCGCGAATCGCACGAATCGTAGGAACCGGCTGCGTGGCGCTGCGCGACGCGAGATGACATGGGTCGAACCTTCCTTCCGCAAATCTTTTCGGCGCGATTTCCCCGACGTACCCGACGTACGAAGCGCGCATCGGAAGCCAAGATAGAACGAAAGTTTTTTGAATAACAGTCTTGATTTTTAATTGGTCTTGTTGTATCGCGCATGAAAAAACGTTGGAATTCCGCCGTTTTTATTTTTCCCGTTTTCCGCGTGTCGTCTCACATTGTGACGCTCACCGCCGTTCCGCAACACCCCCGTCCGCCCGAAAACGTGAAGCGAACTCCATGCCAAAGCGTCAGTTTGTATAATCGCGACTTGCATAATCACGATTAGCATAATCGTAACCATACAAAGCTACGGGGGTATCAAAATAAGGCGATGCCTCATGCCACATATAGCGCATATCAGGTTGCCCAAGCACGAACTACGCCAAGCCGGGCACACGCTAGCATCGTGGGTATGGATTCCCTCGCACCGCTCGCGCATCGTATGCCGTACACCGCCGCGTTCCCCAAGGCGCTCGGCACGGGGTTGCTGATTTCGACGCCTCACCCGATCACTGCGGAATTGCGCGGCGAGATGGAACGGTTCATCGATGAATACGAGCATGCGCTTTCGCGGTTTCGCGCTGATTCGCTGGTTGCGCACATCGGCAATGCGGAGCATGGCGGGCATTTCGATTTTCCCGATTGGGCCGGCCCGCTATTCGATTTGTACGACGCGCTGCACGCCGCCACGCGCGGTGCGATCGACCCGTGCGTGGGCGAGGACCTGATTCGTCTCGGTTACGATCCCGCGCTGAGTTTCACCGTTGAAGCCGACGCCGGCGAGCGCCTGGGCGCGCTGCACGGACGGGCCGTATGGGGTCGTGATGTGGTTCGTTCGAGTGGTACGACATTGGTTACACGCAGTCCGGTTCATGTGGATTTCGGCGCGTGCGGCAAGGGTTATCTGGTGGATTCGCTGGGCGGATTGCTCACCGATTCAGAACTTTCGCGCACATCGCATGTCAAGTCAGCCGAAACGACCAACCCGACATGCCAATCTTCCACCTCAGACAGCAAACGCGAAAGCGCTGCCCCGGAATTTGTGATTGATGCGGGCGGCGATCTGCTGGCGCGCACGAACAAGCCGATCCGTGTGGCGCTTGAGGATCCGGATGATCCGTCCTGCGCGGTCGGCGTCGCACTGATCGGCGATGGCGCGTTCTGTGCGAGCGCGCCCAGCCGTCGCCATTGGGAGGTGGCGGTGAACGAACAGACGCATCTGGCGATTCACCACCTGCTCAACGCCATCGACGGCCTGCCCGTGCAGCAGACGGAGGCCACCTGGGTTGCGGTGCGATCCGCGTCGTTTGGCGGCTATCCGACTGCGGTGGCGGACGGGTTGGCTACGGCGCTGTTCGTTGCGGATCCGAACGAGCTGAGCAGCACTTTCGCTTTCGATTGCGCCACGTTGGACGTCGACCGTCACGCCACCATCAGTGCCGGTTTCCCCGGCCGCTTCTTCTGATTTCCAACAAAACTCACGGAATGAGGTTGCCGGCGGCCACGTACAGGTCCCACCAATCCTGCTTGTCGAGATCGATGTCCGCGCCGTCGAGCATTTCGCCCAGTCGGGTGGGGTTCATCGAGCCGAGCACGATCTGGATCTTCGCCGGATGCCTGAGCACCCATGCGGTGGCGATGGCGTTGGCGCTCACACCGTACTTGGCGCCCTTTTCGTCCAGTGCCTTGTTCAGCTCCGGGAAGTGCTCGTTGCCTACGAACGGGCCGTATTCCGTGCCGGACTGGAACGGGCTCCACGCCTGGATGGTCATGTGGCGCAGTCGCGAGTAGGACAGCAGGCCGTCCGAATGGTTGGCCACGACCATGCCTTCGGCGCCGGAGTTGGTCATCAGCTCGTCGCTGATCATCTGCGCGTGCATCAGGCCGAACTGCAGCTGGCTCGCTTCAAGCCTCATGGCCGGGTCGTCGCCGAGCCAGGACTGCAGCAGTTCCGCCTGCCACGGGTTCACGTTGCTCACGCCGAAGTGGCGCACTTTGCCCGCCTTGTGCAGGGTGGTGAACGCTTCGACGATTTCTTCGGCCTCCATCAGGGTGTCGGGCCTGTGCAGGAGCGCGAAGTCCACGTAGTCAGTGCCGAGCGCTTCCAGTTCCTCGTCGAGTCGCGTGATGAGGTGCTTCGCGGAGAAGTCGTAGCGGGTGGCGTGCACGTTGTTCGGGTCGCTGAAGTCGATGTTGATACCGAACTTCGTCTGCAGGAAGATGTCCTCGCGCTTGAGCCCGGCGTCCTTCCACGCGCGGCCGAGCACACGCGAGCTGGCATGGTCGTGGTTGACGTTGAATCCGTAGATGTCCGCCGTGTCGAAGAAGTTGACTCCATGCTCGGCGGCCGTACGCACGACTTCCGCCGCCGCGTCCGCATCCAGCGCGTCCATGCGCATCACGCCGAGCGCTACTTGCGATGCGGTTACAGCAGATTTGCCGATTTCGATTTCTTTCATGATTGCTCCATTTTTTCCATGCGATTTTCCAGCGCGTCAAACGGTTGACGTACGTATTACCAGAGTACCTCTCGAAACGATTCGAACACGCTTGGCCAAGCACAGATGCGCCACAAGACAAACGCGCCAAACATGCGGATCGTCCCGTAAGGTTCGGGCGAATTCCGCTTGTTTGACGCGTTGAACTCGTTGAATGAGTCGATCAGTCGATCAGCGTGAACTGGCTGTTGTAGATGTCGGCGTAGAAGCCGGACTTCGCGAGCAGCTCCTCATGGGTGCCGCGTTCCACGATGTCGCCGCCGTTCATCACCAGGATCATGTCGGCGTCGCGGATGGTGGACAGGCGGTGCGCGATCACGAAGCTCGTGCGGCCCACGGTCAGCGCGTCCATCGCCTTCTGGATCAGCTCCTCGGTGCGTGTATCGACCGAGGAGGTGGCTTCGTCAAGAATCAGGATCGGCGCGTCCTCCACCATCGCGCGGGCGATCGTCAGCAGCTGGCGCTGGCCCTGGGAAAGCGACGCCTTGTCGTCGAGCACGGTGTCGTAGCCGTTCGGCAGCGACATGATGTAGTGGTGCAGGCCGACGGCCTTGCATGCGGCCACGATCTGCTCGTCGGTGACGTCCTTCTTCGAATACGCGATGTTTTCACGCACTGTTCCACGGAACACCCACGTGTCCTGCAGCACCATGGAGAACTGGTCGTGCACGTTCCAACGCGGTACGGACTTGGTGTCGATGCCGTCAATCGAAATCGTGCCACCGGAAATCTCGTAGAAGCGCATCAGCAGGTTGACCATGGTGGTCTTGCCGGCGCCGGTCGGGCCGACGATAGCCACCTTCTGGCCGGCCTTCACGGACGCGGAGAAGTCGTTGATGATGGTCTTGTCCGCGTCGTAGCCGAAGCGCACGTGGCTGAATTCCACGTCGCCGCGCACCGGCTGCGGCTTGCCGTCCGCGCCGACGCCCAGCAGCGCCTGCTTGCCGGTTTCGTCGGACAGTTCCGGCTCCTCAAGGAAGCCGAAGACGCGTTCGGATGCGGCCGCGCAGCGCTGCAGGTTCTGGAACGCCTGCGCGAACTGGGACAGCGGCTGCGTGAACAGGCGGATGTACATCATGAACGCCACGATCACGCCGAATTCGATCTTGCCGTCCATGGCGAGCACCGCGCCGACCACGCACACCACCACGTAGCCGAAGTTGCCGACGAAGTTCATGATCGGCATCATCAGGCCGGACAGGAACTGGCTCTTCCAGCCGGACACGTACAGGTCGTTGTTGTACTTCTCGAACTGCTCGATGGAGCGTTCCTCGCCGCAGTATGCCTTGACCACGGTGTGGCCGGTGTACATTTCCTCGACGTGGCCGTTGACGTCGCCGAGCGCCACCTGCTGGCGGGTGAAGTACTTCTGCGACACCTTCATGATCACGCCCATGATGATCAGGCCGAGCAGCGCGGAGCCGATGGCGCACAGCGTCATGGTCACGTTGTTGTAGAACATCATGATGAGCGCGCCGAAGAACAGCGTGACCGATGTGATGAGCGAGCCGACCGACTGGCCGAGCGTCTGTCCGATCGCGTCGACGTCGTTGGTGATGCGGCTCAGCACGTCGCCGTAGCTGACTTTGTCGAAATATTTCAGCGGCAGGCGATTGATTTTCTGGCTGATCGCCTCACGCAGCTGCTGTGCCGTGCGTTGCGTGACGTTGGCCATCAGCCAGCTTTGCAGGTAGCTCAGCAGCGCGTACCCGACGTACAGCGCGACGAGCAGCCATGCGATGCGCGACACCGCGTCCATATCGATCGAATTCATGACGGGCTTGCCGTGCACCATGGCCGGCAGACCCTTCGTGATCTCGTTGGTCATGTCCTTGAGCTTGTCCGGGCCGATGATCTGGCACACCGTGCCGGCAGCGCCCAGAACCAGCGCGAGAATCATCACCGGAATGTACCGGCTGCAGAATTTCACGAGCTTCTTCATCACTCCGCCGAAGTCCTTCGGCTTTTCCACGGCCCCACGGCCGCGTCCCATTCCTCTTGGCATGTCTCCCCCTTTCAGCGCTTCAGTTCGTCTTCGCTCAACTGCGATTCGGCGATCTGCCGATACACTTCGCACGTGTCGAGCAGTTCCTCGTGCGTGCCCTGGCCGACCACTTTGCCGTCGTCGAGCACGATGATGCGGTCGGCATTCATGATGGTGCCGATGCGCTGCGCGACGATGAGTTTCGTGGAATCCTTCGCTTCCTTTTCGAGCGCGTCACGTACGGCACGGTCGGTTTTGAAGTCGAGCGCGGAGAAGGAATCGTCGAAGATCAGGATTTCCGGATGACGGTAGACGGCGCGTGCGATCGACAGACGCTGCTTCTGCCCGCCCGAAACGTTGGAACCGCCCTGCGAAATGCCGGAATCGTACTTCTTCTGCTTTTTGTCGATGAATTCCGTCGCCTGCGCGACGTCGCATGCGCGGCGCACGGTGTCGTCGTCGCGGTCCGTATCTCCGTACGCGACGTTGCTGGCGATCGTTCCCTTGAACAGGAACGACTGCTGCGGCACGTAGCCGATCTTGTCGCGCAACGCCTTCAGCTTGCAGTCGCGCACGTTGACGCCGTCGACGAGCACCTCGCCTTGCGTGGCGTCGTAGAAACGCGGCACGAGGTTGATGAGGGACGATTTGCCGGAGCCGGTCGAGCCGATGAACGCCACCGTCTGACCCTTCTTCGCCTTGAAATTGACGCCTTCGAGCATGGCGTGACGCGAGTCGGGGTAGGCGAAGCTCACATTGCGGAATTCGATTTCGCCTTCCTCGCCCGGCTTGCCCGCGTCCTGCGTGCCGTCGGCGACCATCGGCTCGGTGTCGATGACTTCGAGCACGCGCTGCGCGGACACGTCGGCTCGCGGCCAGAGCACGAACACCATGCTCAGCAGCAGGAAGCTCATGATGACCTGGATGGAGTAGCTGGAGAACACCACCATGTTGGAGAAGGTGGTGAGCTTGTCGACGGCGTCGGCAGCGTCGATGAGGTACGCGCCGATCCAGTAGACGGCGAGCATCAGGCCGTTCATGATGGTGTTCATCAACGGCATCATGATGGCCATGGCGCGGTTGGTGAACAGCTGGGTTTCGGTGAGTTCCTTGTTGGCTTCGGTGAACTTGGCTTCCTGATAGTCCTCGGCGTTGTACGCGCGCACCACGCGCAGGCCGGTGAGGTTCTCGCGCGCCACGAGGTTGATGTTGTCGGTCAGGCGCTGCATGGCCTTGAACTTCGGCATGACGAAGCTCATGATCACGGCGATGACCACCAGCAGGATGGCCACGGCGATGCCGGTTGCGAGCGTCCAATCGAAGCCCTTTCCTGCGATCTTGCACACGGCCCACACGGCCATGATCGGCGCTTTGACGATCATCATGAGGCCCATGGTGATGAACATCTGGATCTGCGTGATGTCGTTCGTGGAGCGGGTGATGAGCGACGCGGTGGAGAAACGGTTCATTTCCGCCGGTCCGAAGCTTTCCACCTTGTTGAATTCAAGCGAACGCAGGCGCTGGCTGAACGAGGCGCCCACGCGCGCGGCGATGAAGCCGGTGACGACCGCGCAGGCCGCCGAGCCGAGCGAGACGAGCAGCATTTTGCCGCCGGCCACCCAGATGTCGTGCATTTCACTGCCGGGGGTTTCGACGAGCTGCGTGATGTCGGCCATATAATCCGGCAGGGTCAGGTCAAGCCAGATCTGACCGACGATGCTGACCAGCGCGACGAGCATCTGACCGATCTCCGCTTTGGAGAGGTATCGTACGATGCGAAGCATGCTTGGTTCCTTCTCTTGTTTTGTGTTTTGCTTGTTTTCTTACGATTAGTTTTTGCGATTTTTCGCGGTTTTTGCGATTACTGGATTGCGATTACTTACACTGTGAATTATTTACAGCGTAAGATACTACGCGTCTTCCTGTGCGTTTCCTGAGAACGCGGCTTTGACCTCGTCCGCCGTGGGGCGCGGCTTGCCGGGCATGCACAGCGACATGTACGTGGTGAATTCCTCGGTGAGCTCAACGAATTCGCGCGCGCGGCGCTCCCCCATCTGCGAGAAGATCCAGCAGATCGCCTCGCGCATGCTTTCGCGCTGCCGTTCGGCGCGTTCCCTGCCGGCTTCGGTGAGGTTCACGTGCACCACACGGCGATCGTCGGGGTCGGATTCGCGTGTGATCTGGCCTTTTTTCTCCAACGCGGACAGCAGTGTGGACACGCGTCCGGTGGTGGTTTTCATTGAAGAGGCGAGCTGCGATGGCGTCAGCGGGCCTTTCCTATAGAGTTCCTGCACGGCGAAGGGTTCGCCCTTCGCGCCTTTCACCATCTCCTGCTGCATGCGCGAGCGTTTGTCCCATGTGTTGGTCGCCAATTCGTGGAACAGTTCCTCTTCAAAGCCCACGCGGCACCTCCTTCCGTCGCAATCGCCGTCATAATATCTTACAGTGTAAACATTTTACAGTGTAAGTTATTCCCAGGGCGATTTTGCAGCGAGCAAGCTACAGAAGGCACGAAAAAGGCCGCGGCCCGAATCGCGATTATTGTGCGGAATCGGGCGCGGCCAATCGTACGTATTGCGCGGAATTCAGCCGCGACGGGCATCGACGGAGGCGTTCAGCATCGCCAGCTCATCCTGCGTGAGCGTCAGTTCGGTGGCGGCGAAGGAATCGTTGATTTCCTGCGGATTGCGGGCGCTGGGGATGGTGAACAACCGCTTGTAACGGCTCAGTTCCCAGGCGAGCACCACGCGCTGGTAGGAGCAGCCGTGGTTGCCGGCGACCGTGCGGAACGGGTCGTACGCGCGCTGGTCGAACGCGTCGAGGAAGCCGCCGAGGGGGCTCCAGCACACGAACGCGAGTCCAAGTTCCGCGCAGTGCTCCATCGTATGCTCAGGGTCGGGGTGCGAGGGCGAGAACTGGTTCTGCACGGCAATCAGCTTGTCGCCGAGAATCTCGCGGGCGATGTCGATCTGCGCGTTGTCCACGCGGGAAATGCCCGCGTACCGGATCACGCCCTCGTCAAGCAGCTGCTTGAGCGCGCCGACCTGATCCTCATAAGCCACTTCCGGGTCCGGGCCGTGCGAATACAACAGGTCGAGCGTATCGACGTCCAAGTGCAGCGCGGATTCCTTGGCGTCACGAATCATGGTTTCGGGGCGCGAATCCGCCATCCACCCGTATTGACTGCCCGCCGCCTGCAAATGCTGGCGTTCCCCGCCAGGCCGACGACTGCAGCCCTCGGAATCCCGCCCCTGAGTGTCCGATTCTGGCGAATCGGACACAGGAGCAACAAAAGCGGGAACCTCCATGGTGCGTCGATAGCCGGTTTTCGTGGCGACCAGCACTTCATCGCGAGGGCCGTCCCAGCTGGCGAGCGCATCACGCACCAACTTTTCGCCGTACCCCAAATCTTTCGCAGTGCCGGTACCAGGCTCGCTCGGCAGATAATACGACCAAGCTGTGTCCAAATAGCGAACACCCGCGTCCAAACCGGCGTGAATCGTCCGAATCGCAGTATCGCGATCCGGACGCCCCTCAATCGCCAAAGCCATCGTTCCCATGCCGAGCCGAGGAATCGTAAATCCCGCCAACTCACTGTTCATCATCATCTTCCCCTTCCTTGCAAGCACGCAGCCGATTCGCGCATGTTCACATCAAGACTAACCCAACGTGAACCGGCGCAAGCTTGTCGGGCGCGTGCGCGAAGATAAAGGCACAACCGAACGGGAGCCGGAAGGCTGAGAGGGAGCTCGACGAGCTTCGACCGAGGACTTGATGCGGGTAATGCCGCCGTAAGGAGACGGGTTGTTCGCGCCGCGAGGCGTATCTCATTTCCGTTCGCGATAACCGAATATCGCGTGATTAGGGTCACGGAGGGGCGCACCACCTCATAGGGTACGGTTCCTTCGGCGACCCTTTTTTCGTACCAACCGTGAATGTCCGATTCACCGGAAGCAGACGCTCGGAAGCCCACAAAGCAGTTCTGAACGTCCGTTTCGGCGGGAACGGCACTCGTGGGGCCTGACATACAGAAGGGAACCGAAATGATCATCAACGGCAAGGAAGAGGACGTCGCCACGCCGATCACCGTGGCCGAACTAGTGGAGCAGCGCGGTCTGCGCGCCGACCGCGTGGCCGTGGAGCTCAACGGCGAGATCGTGCCGCGCGCCCAGCGTGCGCAGACGCAGCTCAAGGGCACCGACACGTTGGAAATCGTCACGTTCGTGCAGGGCGGCTGAGCACAGCAGCGAAACAAACCATACGAGCGGAAACGAGAATACGAGAACAACCATGACTTTTGAACCATCCGCATCGCAGGCGCAGATCGACGCCCGCCAGCACGCTTTCGACAACCAGCCCGACCCGGCCACCTTGGTCAGCCGCGAGGAGATCCGCGCGGCCCTGCTCGACCGTCACACGGCCGCCACGCAGGACAAGCTCGACGCGGCGCACGTGGCCATCTGCGGCTGCGGCGGCCTCGGCTCCACCATCGCGGTGGCGCTGACCCGCATCGGCGTCGGCCACCTGCACTTGATCGACTTCGACCGCGTGGATATGACGAACCTGAATCGCCAGCAGTATTTCCTGAAGGACCTCGGCCAGTACAAGACGGAGGCGCTGCGCAGCAATCTGCGCCAAATCAACCCGTTCACGGACATCACCATCGACACCGTCAAGGTGACCGACGAGAACGTGCCGACGCTGTTCGAAAACGAGGACATCATCTGCGAGGCGTTCGACGTGCCGGAAAACAAGACGATGCTCGTCAACGCGGTGCTGGAGAATCTGCCGGGCAAGAAGCTCGTCAGCGCGTCCGGCATGGCCGGCTTCCGCAGCTCCAACCTGGTGAGCACGCGTCGCGTTTCGAAGAACTTCTACTTCTGTGGCGACGGCGAGACGGCTCCGGTACCGGGTGCCGGCCTGATGGCGCCGCGCGTGGGCGTGGTCGCCTGCCACGAAGCGAACATGATCACGCGACTGATCCTCGGCGAGGAAGACGCCTGACGCACTGCTACGTTACTCCACTGCCGTAATCGAAATTTTTATTGCGATTACAAACGCACGTTGCACACAACACAACAGCGACGCAACGGCAACACAACAGCAGCACAGCAATCGCAACAACAGCAACACCAAACACCCCAACGAAAGGAACCGACGATGAGCACCGAAAACACCATCACCACCGCAGCCGCCGACGTCGCGGCCGCGCCGAACGCCACGCTCGACGAGCTGGTCGGCACCACCACAAACACCGCGATCCTGCCGGAGCCGGACGCTCATGCGTACGACGAGATCGCCACCGGCGACGCCGACCCGCTGATCCTCGGCGGGCACAAGTTCACGAGCCGCTTCATCCTCGGTTCCGGCCGTTACGACCTGAACCTCATCAAGGCGACCATCGAGAACGCGGGCACGCAGATCGTCACCATGGCGCTGCGCCGCTGCCGCACCACCGAAAACAACCTGCTCGACTACATTCCGAAGGGCATCACCATGCTGCCGAACACGTCCGGCGCACGCAATGCCGAGGAAGCAGTGCGTATTGCCCGTCTCGCGCGCGAAGTGTGCCAGACGGACTTCGTGAAGGTGGAGATCGAGCACGAGTCGAAGTACCTGCTGCCTGACAACGAGGAGACCATCAAGGCCACGGAAAAGCTGGCGAAGGAGGGCTTCGTGGTCATGCCGTACATGTTCCCGGACCCGATCGCGGCGAAACGTCTTGAGGACGCGGGCGCGGCATGCGTGATGCCGCTCGGCGCGATGATCGGCTCGAACAAGGGCCTGCGCGCACGTGACTTCATCGAGGTGATCATCAAGAATTCCAACGTTCCGGTGATCATCGACGCGGGCATCGGCCGCCCGAGCCAGGCCGCGGAGGCTATGGAGATGGGTGCGGACGCGGTGATGGCATACACGGCGATCGCTTCCGCCGGCAACATTCCGCTGATGGCGCGCGCTTTCAAGAACGCGATTGAGGCCGGCCGTGAAGCCTATCTGTCCGGCTTGGGCAAGGTGACGGAGGACCACGCCGTCCCGTCCAGCCCGACGAACGAGGCCGACTACATCGGCTGATTCGCGCCGATTTCGTACGATTCGTGCACTAACGTTTCGCACGGTTTTATTGCGATTACACGACGAGGGTCGGTGGAAACGCACATTTTCGCAAGGTTTCCACCGGCCCTCTTTCGTCGGATGCGCGGCACGTAGCGCAACGCGCGCATGCCACGCATACCGCAGCGACAGGCAATACGTCTACTTCCCTAGAGCCGCCTTCAGGTCGCGGTTCTGGAATCGCTCGTGCAGCAGGCAGTAGCCGCCGAACACGACGAGCCACAGCAGGCCGGCGATGGCGGAACCGCGCGTATCTGCGGACAGGAACAGCGTGACGTACACGAACACGTAGAACGCAATCGCAATCCAGTCGCACACCTGCCATGCCGGCATGACGAAGCCGTCCGGCAGGAAGTCGGCGCTTTGACGGTAGCGGCGGTGCGCAAGCATCGTCAGCACGTAGATGAAGATCACGACGGCGCTGGCTGCGGAGGCGAACAGCACGAACGCGCTGGAGATGCCCGGGATCGCGTTGATCAGCGGGGAGAACAGAATCATACAGCCGGACACGATGATCGCCTTCGCCGGCACCTTGCGTTTCGACACCTCACCGAAGCGCTGCATGGCCGGCGATTCGGAGTCCTGCGCAAGCTGGTACAGGTGGCGGCCCGCCGAGTAGATCAGCGAATTGAGTGCCGACGCGGCTGCGGTGATCACCACGAAGAACACGAGCGCGGCAGCCCAGTCGAGGCCAGCGTATTTGAACACCATGATGAACGGGGAGCCGAACGAGCCGTCCGCGTTCTGATGGAAGTTGCGCCACGGCACGATGGCCATGATGGCCACGAGCGCGCCCACGTAGAAGATGAGGATGCGCATGATCAGCTCGTTGACGGCCTTCGGTAACACCTTGCGTGGGTTCTGCGTTTCGGATACGGTCACACCTACGAATTCGATGAGCTGGTAGGCGAAGAACACCATCTGGAAGCTCATGAAGAAGTTCATCCAGCCGTTCGGCGCAAGCTGGAAGCCGTCGGTAATGTTCGTAAGGCTCACAGTGGCACCGGAAACCGTGCCGTCCACGCCTTCGATATGCGTGGCCGGGTAGCTGAAACCGAGGAACAGCATCACCACGGCGGTGACAATCAGACCCACAATCAGTGTGATTTTGATCATGGAGAACCAGAATTCCGCCTCGCCGAACACTTTCACGGCAATGAGATTGATGCCGGTGAGCGCCACGAGGAAGCACAGTTCGATAAGCCATTTCCACGCGTTGAGGTCTATGCCGAACGTACCGAAGAACGTGACGAAATACGTGCTGACGGCTGTGATTTCGGTCATGCCGGTCAGAATGAGCACGATCCAGTACGTCCAGCCGGCGAACTTGCCCCACCCGCGGCCGAGATAGCGCGTGATGAAGTTGATGAAGGTGTGCTGGCTTGGGTCGCTGTACATCATTTCGCCGATGGCGCGCATGAGCAGGAACATGATGAGGCCCACGCCGATGTACACGAGGATGATGCTCGGTCCGGTCAGCGCGATCGACTTGCCGGAGCCGAGGAACAGGCCGGTGCCGATGGTGCCGCCGATGGCGATGAATTGGACGTGGCGGTTTTTCAGGCCGCGTTCCATGTCGTTGCCTTTGTCGAGGCTTTCGACGGATTTGATTTGCGCGGTTTCCGTCGCTTCGGACGTGCTTGTACCAGTTTTTCCGGTTTTCGTATTCCCAAAAGTCATAATGTTCACACCCTACCGCGCCAACCGCACAATCTCCGCCGTTGTTCGCACCGCGAAATGCGCTATATGTGGCAGATTCGCATCTTTTCCAAAAAACGCTTTGCGACGGGTGGAGTCAGCTTGCCAAGGTTTTCAGCTTGCCACGGAGCGATTCGTTTTCGCGTTCCAGCTCGTCGATGCGCCGAGCCTGTTGTTTGATGATGACAAGCGCCGTCTCGCTGTCAAGGCCGCTGCTCGCGCTGAGAGGTGCAGGCGGCACGGCGATGGCAGCCGCATCGGACGGGACGGGCACGTCAGCGGATATATACCCCCCCCCCGACACGTTCGCCCCGTCCAGCGGATGCGGAGCATTTCCAATGTTCGCCTTATCGGGATTGGCGATTCCTGCGAGGTCGTCGAGTTTCTCCTTGCGCGTCACCGCATGAACATACAGGTTGACGAGCTCCGTAATGATTTCGCCGTTACTCATGTTACTGCTACCACTCACGGATTTGAGGACGGCAGCCTTCCAACGCGCCACACTTCGTTCTATACGTTTATACCCAATCAGTTCCGGCGGCAATCCCGCCTCGCGGAAGATTTTGGTCGGCGATTCCCCCGCAAGATACCGTATGACACACACCTGTTTGAAAGCGTTGGAGTACGTGATGCGGTCTTTCGATACGTTGGCCACCGCCGGCAGATCCCGCAACATTTGGAGCTCGTCCATGCTGAATGATCCTCCACCGCGCATCGTTTTACCCCCTTTGCTATGCCCCGTGATGAAGCAAGTGTATATCCGACTTCTCACAAGCAGCTTTTCAAATATTGCTGACCGTATATCACTTCAACCGGTCGGTCACACGTCAATGCGGGCGATTATGGAATATCCACAACCGCCCGCATTGACTTTTATTGCGAGTGAGTCAATTCACAACTCACTCACACCGAACGCATGCGCTCAGTACGTGCGGCGACGACTCTTGACCGCCACAGCCACGCCAGCGCCACCCACCAGCAGCGCCACGACCGTGAACAGCACGGTTCCCGCAGCACCAGTCAGCGGCAGCTGAGTGACATTCTTCACGTTCAGCACGGTAGCGGTGGCATTCGCAGTGTGTTATGTTCGGCTGGACCTGACGAAGGGCATCCTGTTCGAAAGTGACGAGACCTTCATCAGTGATCTCCACATTGAAACGTGACCCTGAAGTTCTGGGCGTAATCGGTCGGAGCCTGAGTCTCCAC
>ENA-OQKA01000007-OQKA01000007.1-human-gut-metagenome-genome-assembly--contig:-NODE-7-length-81826-cov-8.123049_pt1 | contig 81826 bp, 59 predicted proteins | sample MGYA00242644_ERZ504789 | MGnify/ENA primary metagenome ERZ504789 (study PRJEB26092, sample SAMD00036423) | human gut metagenome | host: Homo sapiens | study: EMG produced TPA metagenomics assembly of the...
CGCGAACGAATGGAGCACGCGCCGCTACCTCGACATGTCCCGGCTCGATGACAACCTGCAGGAAGCGAACTGATCATCGTCCCATGGACGGGCACGACCCTAAGTGCGCAAACCTTCGGGCACTACCCTGCTCAACCCACTGCTCAGTCTCTTCTTTCGTTTCTTGTTCCGTTTCTTGTTCGACTTGCTGGTAAGCCTCTTGATCTGACGGCTGCTCTTGATCTGACGGCTGCTCTTCTCCCACCATCAAATTTTGTTCCACCGGCTGTGAATCCTCTTGCCCAGATTCTTGCAATACCGGCTGCTCGATTTGTTGTTCCAAGGCTCCCGTGGCATCTTCCGCCGCCGCTGACGAAGCAGTGACGCACCCCACGCCGGCGAGCATTGCGACCGTCGCGACGGCCGCAATGACACGACGCGTGAACAGACCTGTGCCCCTCGCCCTGTTTCGCTCAAAGACGTGTCTCATACGCCTACCCCCTTGTACCGTTAAGCGATCGGGGAAATACCTTCCTCCTTCGACCGGTATATTTGATGCGTCTTCGCTTCACATACCGTCTGACAATCGCTTCGTTGCCTAAACCTTAAGGAGAAAAACAGAGGGATACATACCCTCCCAACGAGGTAATCAAGGGGATATACTTTCCTTGAAATCGCACATATCATCGCGATTCTAGAGTATTCTTGCCCCCGTAAATCGCGATGCAAAAACTATAAGCAAACGTTGTCATGTCTCTTTCAGAATTTTCCCCGACAAAAAAGCATCTGTCAAGTGCAACATTAACGCCATCAACCCCTAGTTGCGCTTTGGCCACCAAGCGGCATGCCTACGGACATGCCACGGACAGCGGAGCAGCCAAACCAACAACAAACCGACCAGCAACGTGGCAGCTGACACCACGCCCGCAATCACACGCACATCTTTTGCCGCATCATCCTCCGCGGGAATCTCTTCGGGAATGGCGGAACGCAGCGCAGAAACCAACAGACGGTGCGTATTCACGCCATACGGGGTGCATGTCATCAGCGTCACACGGTCCTCGCCGGGCACGATCTTCAACTTCGACGTGTCATCCGGGTTGATTTCGGTGATGCGATCCACCTTGTAGCCAAGCGTATGGCCCATCACATCGATATAGAAGTAATCGCCAACCCGCATCTCATCCAAACGCGTAAACATTGAGGCTTCAACCAAACCCCGATGTCCGGTAATCACCGCATGCGTATCCTTGCCACCCACCGGCAGACTACTGCCATACAAATGCCCCGCACCGGACGCAAGCGTCTGCTCCGACGTGCCATGGTAGATCGGCAAATCCACAGAAATCTTTGGAATGCGGATGGAACCCATCACGCCATCGCCAGTATCCAGCAAACGCTGGTATTCCGCGTCTTTGGAGCTAGCGGAATCCTTGTTACCATCGCCAGTGGCGCCTGCGCCCGTCGAGCTGGAACCGGAACCGTCGCTGGAGTCGGACTGATTGTTGTTGTACAACTCGGCGAGCGGATCCTCAGCCTCGCCAATCACCGGCTGCCCCGATTCGGCGAGACGCTTGTTGTACGCCCCAGCTGCGGCGAATGCCTCGTCGGCCTGCGGATACGGCCAGCCCGCGACGCTCTGCTCGGAACGGGCGGACGTGCTCGCCAGCTCGCGCGCCGAACGGTATTGCAACACTCTCGGAAACATGCCAATGCCGAGCGCGGTAAGAATCAGCACCGCCGCAAGCACGCGCATGGCAATGGACTTGTTGCGATCCGCGCGACGCTCGCGCATCGCTTCGGACGCGTCGGTCGCCTCCGCGAAAGTCGGGAGGGTGTAGGTGCGGGTGTTGCGCGTGGTGTCGTGCGAACCGCGCGAGCCGTCGTTGCCATCGTGCGAATCGCCATAAAAATCGTCGGCGCGTAAGTCCTTAATTTGCTGCGGACCGTCGCTTCTCGACCCGCCGCGCGCGCTCCCATGCGGAAAAACTGCCATCAGTCTTGCCCCCTTGAACTGCCAGCCATAGGGAACATTATATTGCACTCCGCCCGCGTGCCTTCTTCCCTGACGATTCCGATAATGTCGGTCGAACTTGGACGGTCTCCGGCCACAGCTCTGAGCGAACCACGTTTTACGCAAATCATGGGTTAGGACTTACGCAAATCATGGGTTAGGTTTTATGTAAATCGTGGGTTAGCCCCAGCAAAACCCTTGCAGGAGGCCGAAATTGGCATTTTTGCCAAGAGCATCTCTAACCGAGTCTATCCATGGTCAAACTGATAGGTCTATCTGGCTTATAGATGGCGGATTTGGGGCTTTGCGGAAAGGTATTTCGCTTATAGATGGCGGGTGCTAGACGAGAATAGGCGGTTCGGGGGTATGATTTATACCCCCGAACTGGCAAATGGGGCGAACCACCCACCATCTATAAGCTAGATAGCATTTGGCGGGCGGGTGGTGCGCGCGCGGCGGACGAGAACCGGGGGTTGGCCGCCTCGCAAACGCGACCGACCCCCCCCTTAATGTCGTGAAACGTGCTATATGTGGCAGATTCGCCCTTCACAAGAAAACGATTTGCGTTATGCGTGGCAGGTTCCTTGAGCAAATCCAGACCTAGGGGGTAGGAATCATGCCCCCTAGGTCGGTTTCACCGAAGAAACCTGCCACAGATAGCGGAAATCACATTCTTCAACCTCCGGTCACAATGGCTCACTAGGCTCGACGGTATGACGCAAGAGCTTGTTTCCCTGACCATCATCATGGCGGTGGCGGCCGTCAGCCCGATTGTGGCGCAGCTGATCCCGGGAAGGTTCATTCCACAAACCGTACTGCTGCTCGCCGCCGGAGCCGCACTCGGCCCGTACGGACTGGGCGTGATCGAAGTGAACGACGCCGTGAAACTCTTGAACGAGCTCGGCATGGCGTTCCTGTTCCTGCTCGCCGGCTACGAAATCGACCCCAAACGACTCGCCGGACATCAAGGCAAAGTCGGACTGCTTACATGGGGAATCACGCTAGGCCTCGCCTGGCTGGTCGTGACATTCCTTCCGTTCTTCACCAAGCAAGGCATCAACGGCATCGCCACGGTAATCGCACTTACCACCACCGCTCTCGGCACGCTCATGCCGATTCTCAAGGAACGCAGCCTCGAAGGCACCCCCATCGGCGACGCCATCATCTCGTACGGAACGTGGGGCGAACTCGGCCCAATCCTCGCCATGGCCATCCTGCTATCCACCCGAACCGGCTGGCAGACCATGCTCGTGCTCGGCGCGTTCCTCGCCATCTGCCTACTGTGCGCGATGCTACCTACGAAAGCACTGAAAACCGGCCATCGCCTGTACCGTTTCCTTACGGAAAACGCGAACACGTCATCGCAAACGCTCATGCGACTGACCACATTCCTGCTCATCTTCCTTGTCACCATTTCCGCACTGTTCGAACTTGACGCGGTGCTCGGCGCGTTCGCCGCAGGCTTCATCCTGCGTTACATCATCCCCGACGGCAGCAAGTCGCTGGAAATGAAACTGGAAGGCGTCGGCTACGGCTTCCTTATTCCTGTGTTCTTCGTGGTGTCAGGCGCCGCGATCAACGTGCGCGCCGTGGCAGGCCGGCCCGCACTGCTCGTCGCGTTCATCGTCATGCTCATGCTGATTCGCGCGGTGCCCGTATATGTTGCGTTGTCGCTCGACAAACGCGAGAATCCGCTGTCATCGCATCATCGCGTCACCGTAGCCCTGTATTGCACGACCGCGCTGCCGATCATCGTCGCCGTCACGTCGCTGGCGGTGAAGGTCGGCACCATGCAAAGCGACACCGCGTCGACACTGGTCGCAGCCGGCGCGATTACAGTGTTCCTAATGCCGCTGCTCGGCTCGATTACATATCAGGTGGCCGACGTGCATCCGGTCACCGCGGTTCGGGAGATTGCGCACACGCCATCCGATTGGCGGACGATCGTACGCGAACATGCACAGGTGCGTGCGCTGCTGCACCATCAGGACCGGCTCAAGCGTATGGCGGAGATGTTGGAATCGCTGGAAAAGCAGGAGGGGCTGAACGGTTTGGACAGCCGTCGCGCCGAACTTGTGGAACGTGCGCGCCTCGAAATCGACCGCCAACTCAAGGAACTCGGCCTGGACCCGCAGCTCACCACCCAACTCCCCCACAACTACCGCTACCCGAAGAACTGAGAGGGCTTCGGAGGGGCGCTACTCCACGGACTTGAGGGAGCTGATGGGGTCGATGCGGTCGAGGACGGGGTTGACGAACAGCTGCACGAGCAGCGCGAAGGCCATGGTCGCCACGGCCGCGATCACGTAGCTCAGCGGCTTGACCTCCACCTCGAAATACAACGAGGGCATGTTGAGCGCCATCGTCAGCATGCCGCCGACGAGCCGGCCGAGCGGCAGGCCCAGTATCACACCCATGACGGTGAGGATCATCATCTCGCGGTTCACGTAATGGTGCACTTCGCGGTCGAAGAAGCCAAGCACCTTGAGCGTGGCCATCTCGCGCACGCGTTCCGACACGTTCGTATTGGCGAGCGTGAACAGCACCACCAGTGCCAGACCGCCGGCAAGCGCCACGATCAGCGCCACCACCGCGCCCATGAGGTCGAATTTGAAGCTGTCGGCCATGTGCGCGCAGCTTACGGCCTTCATCACCGAATTGTCCTCTTCGAGCGATTCCGCATAGTCGGTTTGCGAAGTGTCGGAGCCGGAAAGCTTGGCGAGCATGGCGTTCCACGTCAGAGCCTCGGAATCCTCGGAACTCTTGGAATTCTTGGTGTTCTTCGCATCTTTCGAGTCGAAAAGCTTGGCGTAGTAGGTTTCGCTTACATACACATCCGAGCCGATGAGGTTGCGATTCACCGCGCTCACCTTCGCCGTCGCCTGCACGCCGTCGCCGTTGGTCAGTCGCACCTTGGAACCGGCCTTGACGCCCAGCGCGCTTGCCGCCGACTGCGCGACGATCACGCCATCGTCATCGAGTTTCAGCGAACCGGTTTTGCCGACGCCGGACGTGCCCAGTATGCCGGACGAGACCGGCTGCAACGTGACCATTTCGCCCAAATCGGACAGATGCTTTTCCGGCACCGCGACCAGCTGGATGCTTTCGCTGCCGCTGCTGCCGGCCTTGCCGCTGTCACCGTCGCCACTGCCCGCAACCGTCAAATCGCCCGACTCTATGCGCACGTCAAGCGATGACGTGACGCGCCCGTCTGACGCGACTTTCGTGCGCATCGCCGACGCGTCCGAATCGTCGGAAACCACCATCAGGTCGTACTGGTAGATGTCGCGGTATTGCTTGATGCCGAGGTCGGCGACGGTGTCGTTGATGGCCAGGCCGCAGACGATCAGCGCGGTGCAGCCGGCCACGCCGCCGACCGTCATGATGAGGCGCGACTTGAAGCGGAAGATGTTGCGCGCGGTCACTTTGCCGAGGAAGCCGATGCGATTCCAAACCGGCCGAATCCGTTCCAACAGAATGCGCGAGCCGGCGCGCGGCGCTTTCGGACGCATCAGCGCGGCGGGCGTCTGCCGCATTTCCTGCACACACGCGTAGATGGTGGCGGCGAGCACGCCGACCACGAACAGCGCGATGCCGAGCGAGCCGTACAGCCAGTCGTATTCCAGTCGCAGGCCGGGCATCACATACATGCCTTGCAATACGACCAGCAGGAACGCAGGAATGCCAAGGAAGCCGGCGATCAGGCCGAGGCCGCCGCCGATGAGGCAGGCGAGCAACGCGAACAGCAGGTAGCGCGACGCGACCGCCAGCCGCCCGTAGCCGAGCCCCACGTACGTGCCAATGAGCGAGCGGTCCTCTTCGACCATGCGCGCCATGGCGGTCAGGCTCATCATCACGGCCACCAGCAGGAACACAATCGGGAACGCGTTGCCGAGCGACTGGATGGAGTCGAGGTCGGATTTGAGCGCGCTGAACCCGCCGAGCGACTGCCGGTCCTGCACATACCAGCGCACTTGCGGAATGCTGGTTTTCAGCTCGTTTTCCTTGGTTTTCAGCGTTTGTTCGGTACTTGCCTTCTGCTCGTTCAATTGCGATTGCGCCTGGTCGAGCTGCTGCTTGGCTTGCGTCAGTTCGGGACTAGCGGCGATGATGGTTTCACGCATTGTTTCACGCGTGGTTTCGTCAAGTTGGGGGGTAGTTGCACCTGCGGCCGCCGCCGCACCTGCGTTCGCGCCGTTTGCCGCAGCTCCCGCAGCTGCCGCGCCCGCCTGCATGCTGACAATCTGGTCGACCTGCTGGTTGAATTGCTGCCGATTCGCGTCGATCTGCGACTGCGCGTCCGCGAACTTCTTGTCGGCTTCCGCACGCGCGTCGGCGATCTTCCTGTTGCCCGCGTCGAGCAGTTCCTGCCGACGGGCCTTCTGGCGGTCGGTTTTCACGGTGCCGTCGATGCGGTCGGTCACCTGCTTGACAGTGTTTTCGTACGATTCGTCGAACGTGCTTTCGGCGGCCGCACCCTTGACGAGCAGCGTGGCGGACGTGTAGAGGATGCCGGTCACGCCATCGGACGGCGCGAAAAACGTGTAGTCGGTGGTGGCGGTGGAACGGAACGAGGTCATGGCGGAGTAGCCGTCCGGGTTGCTCAGGTTCTGCGGATCGAGCACCACGCCCACGATGGTGAGCTTGGTCGGGAAGCTCGGCGCCTCGTCCGTGCCGCTCGTTTCATTCGTGCCGTCCGCACCGTTCGTATCGTTCGTATCGGAAGTATCGGAGGAAGCCGATTCGGGGGTTACGGTGAGGCGGCTGCCGATACGCTTGCCCGAATCGCGAATAAATTTCCTGGTTACCGCGATTTCGCCGGCTTTCTTCGGCATGCGCCCTTCCTGCAAGTATGGCTGGTCAATGCCGTTCGTGCCGATTTCCTGCATGGTCGCCGACTTGCGGCCGTCCAAATCGAACGTCACTTCCTGCGACCGTTCCGCCTGCACTTTCGCAACACCGTTCACCTTGCGCAACGCGGCGATATCGCCATTCGACAGGCCCGCAGTGGACAGCACCTGGACGTCGTGCAGGCCCTGCGCGTCGAAAAAGCGATCGGTGCTGCGGAACGCGTCACGGCAGCCCGCGTAAATGCCGGTGAGCACGGCCACACCGAGCAACGTGATCATGGCGATGGAAATGAATCTTTTCCACGAATGCGCCCACATTCGCAGCATGTCCTTGACGAATGCCATGTCGACCTCCGTTCGTAGCCCCTCATTCCATTGAACACCATGAAGCTTGGAAAGACGCGCCAAACCGCACATCCGCAACACGTGTCCAAATCGCGCGTTCGAATCGCACAGCAATCGCGCGAATCGAACTTCTAAACCAAACAACCCGTTAAGCAAACCAGACATTCCGGAACGAACAAACCAACACTTTGCCCGCCGCTTCCCGCTACAATCGGGAACGTTCCCTCACAAAGGGCGAATCGCAAAAAAGCAAGCAAAACAAGCACATGCAAGCGTGCAACAGCACGCAACGCAAGCAGCGAGCGCGACGCACAACGCGCAATCGCAAGGAAACAGAGAAGAGGAAGCATTCATGAGCGACGTCACCGCCGCAAAGAAGCCGCGTGGAACCGACGACGTGCCGGTTCCGCCGACGCTCCGTAAATCGTTGAAAAACCGCCATATCCAGCTCATCGCGCTGGGTGGCGCCATCGGCACCGGCCTGTTCTACGGCTCCAGCGAATCCATCCAGCTGGCCGGCCCGTCCATTCTGCTCGCCTACCTCGTCGGCGGTCTCGCGATCTTCATGATCGTGCGCGCTCTGAGCGAGATGGCGGTCGAGGATCCGAAGGCCGGCGCGTTCAGCTACTACGCGACGCGCTACTGGTCACGGCGAGCGGGCTTCATTTCCGGCTGGAACTACTGGTTCAACTACGTGCTGGTGGCCATGGTGGAGCTTGCCGTGGTCGGCTCGTTCGTGAACTACTGGTTCCCGAACATTCCGAAGTGGGTGTCGGCGGCGGTGTTCCTCGTGGCCATCGCGGCGCTGAATCTCATGGGCGTGAACAAGTTCGGCGAATTCGAATTCTGGTTCGCCATCATCAAGATCGTGGCCGTGCTGGCCATGATTCTCGGCGGCCTGTATGTCGTGATCGCCAACGTGCCGACCGCGTCGGGCATTCGCGCAAGCTTCGCCAACTGGTTCACCGTGGACGGCGGATTCCTGCCGCACGGCCTGATGACCCGCAACGCCGACGGCACGTGGACCGGCCTGCTGATGGCGCTCGTCGTGGTGATGTTCAGCTTCGGCGGCACCGAACTCATCGGCATCACCGCCGGCGAAACCGAGAATCCGCGCACCACCATTCCGAAGGCCACGAACGGCATCATCTGGCGTATTCTCGTCTTCTACATCTGCGCGCTCGGCGTGATCATGGCGGTGATTCCGTGGAGCAAGATCGACGGCGATTCCAGCCCGTTCGTGCAGATCTTCGATTCCGTCGGCGTGCACGCGGCCGCCGGCATCCTCAATTTCGTGTGCCTGACCGCCGTGATGAGCGTCTACAATTCCGGCCTGTACGCCAACTCCCGCATGCTGTATTCGCTGGCAAAGCAGGGCAACGCGCCGGCTTACCTGGGTAAGCTCAGCAAGAAAGGCGTGCCGGTCGGGGGTGTTATCACTTCCGCGATAATTATTGCGATTGCCGTTGTCGTCGTGTTCGTATGGCCGGAATTCGCGTTCAATTATCTGATGTCGATCGCCACGATCGCGGCTGCGATCAACTGGATCATGATTATGATTACGGAGATCAAGTTCCGTCGCATGGTTGCGGCTGGCGATGGCCCGGCCGAACTTAAGGGGCTGAAGGGCAAGGAAGCGCTCGACAAGATCGCGTTCAAGCTGCCGTTCGCCAATGTGACGCCGTATGTGGTGATCGCGTTCATGCTGCTGGTTGTGGTGCTCATGTGCTTCTCCGCAAGCTATCGCATCGCCGTGATCGCCGGCGTCATCTGGCTGGCGGTGCTGTTCGCCGCCGCCCAGCTTGCGCTTGGCAAGTCCGGCAGCGAGCGTGGCGAGGACGCGGCGGTGATTGTCGACGCGGCTGCTGCAACCGCTGAGTAATCGCACGAAACACAAAACGGCCTCCTCTTCCGGCTTTTGTTACCCGAATCGGCTGGTTACGGTAACAAAAGCCGGATGGGAATGCCGTTTTTGCGATTAGACGGGGCGATTAGACGGGGCGATTAGACCGGCGCGACCAGACCGACGGCCTCAGTCAGCGGTGCCGTCGGGGGTGACGGGCTCGGCGGACTCGACGGGGGAGGTATGGTCGGTCAGGTCCAGACGGAACGGCTGCGCGGGCAGACCATCGTCGTTGAACAGCGGAGCCGGACCCCAACTGCGCCAGGCGTAACGCATCGCCACCGGCTCGGGCACATCAGGAGTCGCCAGCGTGATCGTGCCGATGCTGCGGCTGTTAATCGGAATGCCGAATTCCGTAGCGTTGTAATCGACCACGTTCACTCTGGAATTGACGAGATCATCGATGTCGCAATCCACGAAAATCGCGGCGGTCGCCGGATGGAACACGCCATCCACGCCGGCAAGCTCGAAACCGGAATGCTCCGGCACGCGCACCAAAGTCGGCAGCTGGCCATCGAAATCATCGTCGCCGCCGCCGGGCGTGGTGCCTTCGAAATGCAAACCGTGCGCATAGCGGAAGAACAGGCGTACGCGGCCGTTCGGGTCGCATCGGAAGCCCAGCACCGTCGGGCCGTGCACCGGAACGCGATCCATGCCGTAGATTTACCGCAGCGCGCAATTGGCAAGGCGCTCGCCGGGCGTGCGCTTGTCCAGCGGGTGGATGTTGTCGTATTCGCCGCAGTCGATCGTGCAGATGGCGTACACGTTATCTATGGACTGCGCGGCGTCCCATTGGGCCTCACGCAGCACCGGCCAGCGCATCGGATCGTTGCCGTCCGCAGCCGTCTTGCCGTTGATCCATTGCGGCAACTGCACGATGAGGAACGGCAGATTTTCGCTCCACAGCGCACGCCATTCGCCGATCATCATGCCGAGCAGCTCGCGGTAGGAACCGCTGTATTGCTCGTCTTCCTCACCCTGATACCACAGGAAACCGGCCAGCGAGTAGGGCATGATACGTTCCAGCATGGCGTGGAAGGGGCCACACGGACGCCATTGCGATGTAGGGGTGAGCGGCGGCGGCCACGGGCAGGTGCCGCACTGTTCGCTCAACTCGCTGCTCGTTGCGTTCGGATTGGTCTGACGCACCGTTTCCACAGCCGCGTTCCATGCGTCCATCTGCGACTGCCATTCGCTGGTTTCCAGCTCGAACTGCTGTTGCGTCTTGCCTGCGATCGCACGCTGGTAGCGCGTCAGATAGTCGCGGCCGGCATCGCTGGAATTGAGTGCGTCCTCGCTCATCCAGCAGCTGATCGACGTGCCGCCGATATAGCAGTCGACAATGCCGACCGGCAGATCGGGGTCGAGTTCGGAGCGCAGCTTGCGTGCGAAATAGTAGGCGACGGCACTCATCACACCACTGTTTTCCGGCGATGATTCCTGCCAACTCGACGTATTTTCCGCATTGCGATTGATGACACCGGTTTTCGGCACATTGTAGAAACGCAGCAGCGGATCGGCGCAATCCTCAAGTGCTTCGTCGGCATGCTCGCTGTTACGCAACTCAAGTTCCATATTGCTTTGGCCGCCGGCGAGCCACACTTCGCCGATAAGCACGTCGTCGAATTCAATGGCATCATTGCCCGCGACGATACGAAGAGTGTACGGACCGCCTTCCGGTTGCGCGGGCAGCATCACGCGCCACTGCGAAAAGCCGTTGACCACGTTCTGCGAAGAATAAGCATGTTCCTGCGCGATCAGGGAGCCGTCAAAGTCGTGTATTTCCGCCACAACCTCCATACCGGCGCAATCGGCAGCCAATGCGCCGAACACCGCAATGGGCTTGTTGCGTTGCAATACCATGTGCGAGGCGAAAATCGAGGCGATATGCAGCACGCCCGAGACATTACGCTCCTCCACCTGCTCCATCTGCGCCGTCATTTCGGAACCAGGCGCAATCCCCGTCGCAGTGACCATTGCTTCAGCTTCCTCATCAAACAATCCTACGTGCCTATCCTAAGCCACTTTCCTACCAAAATGCGTGAAGCGTCACCTAAATAAGCACATGCTTGCCCACACAAACATCATTTTCAGCGATCGAAACGTCGCTTCGGTAGGGGCTTAATCGCAATTCCCAACGGAAACAACATTCCAACGGCCCGAAACGTCGCTTCCGTAGGAGTTTCTCAGGAAAGGTATCACGATTGCGCCGCGACGAATTTTTTACGATTTCGCGGCTCACTTTGTGGACTGGATACGTACCAAAACGGCCGCTCCGGTAGGATGGACCCCAGTTTGCAGGACAAAATCCATGCACGAAACCACGAATTTCATCTGCGAATGGTAGAAACCCGAACGCTTTCCAAGCGTTCACCCCACTACACAAAAGGAGTGCCAAGTACAATGGCTGCACAAATCTGGTATGAGAACGACGGCGATCTCTCGGTCCTCGAAGGCAAGAAGGTTGCCATCATCGGTTACGGTTCCCAGGGCCACGCCCATGCGCTGAACCTGCGCGATTCCGGCGTCGACGTCGTCGTCGGCCTGCGCCCGACCTCCAAGTCTGTCGAGCACGCCAAGGAGCAGGGTCTGGAAGTCAAGTCCGTTCCGGAAGCCGCCGCCGAGGCCGACATCATCATGATTCTGGCTCCGGATCAGTATCAGCGCACCATCTGGGCCAACGATATTGAGCCGAACATCAAGCCGGGAGCCGCTGTCGCCTTCGCCCACGGCTTCAACATCCACTACGGCTACATCAAGCCGACCGAGGACCACCCGGTCTTCATGGTCGCCCCGAAGGGCCCGGGCCACATCGTGCGTCGTGAGTACGCCAACGGCCGTGGCGTCCCGGTCGTCGTGGCTGTCGAACAGGATCCGCGCGGCGACGCTTGGGACATCACCCTGGCTTACGCCAAGGCTCTGGGCGCCCTGCGCGCAGGCGCCATCAAGACCACCTTCAAGGAAGAGACCGAGACCGATCTGTTCGGTGAGCAGAATGTGCTCATGGGCGGCGTGAACAAGCTCGTCGAGATGGGCTTCGAGGTCCTCACCGACGCTGGCTACCAGCCGGAGATCGCCTACTTCGAGGTCTGCCACGAGCTGAAGATGCTCGTCGACCTCATGAACGAGGGTGGCCTGAACAAGGCCCGTTGGTCCTGCTCCGACACCGCCCAGTACGGCGACTACACCAACACCTGCATCGACGAGCACGTGCGTGAGCGCATGGAATACCACCTGAAGCGCATCCAGGACGGCTCATTCGCCAAGGAGTTCATCGACGATCAGGACGCTGGCGCTCCGAAGTTCAAGAAGCTGCAGGAAGAATATGGCAACGTGCGCATCGAGACCGTCGGTCCGAAGCTGCGCGCCATGTTCTCCTGGAACAACGGCAAGGATGACGACGCTGACATGGCCACTTTCACCGGCAAGATCGCCCGTGGCTGAGTAACGTCTCGCATTCATTGCGATTAATCGCATTAACTGCGATTGAAGGCCGCCGCCCAAGTTGGGTGGCGGCCTTTCGTTATGCCGGAACGTACGCAACCGTCGCACGCACGACGATATGCAAAAAGCGCCGTCCGCATGAAGCGGGCGACGCTTTCTAATTCGCTAAATAGCTTATGCAGCTAGCGAAGCAATCTCACTGAACCTGGGTACGAGCGATCTTGCCGTTGAAGGACTCGGCCATATCGGCATCGGCGTCCACCTGGTTGTTCCAGGAGAACATGGCGCGCAGCTTCGGGCCAACGGTCTCCAGGTGCGGGTGGCTGTACTCTTCCTGCAGCTTCTTGAACTTCGGAGCGCCAGCGGCCTGGTCATCCATGAACTCCTTGGCGAAGGAGCCGTCCTGGATGCGCTTGAGCTGGTACTGCATGCGCTTCTTGGTCTCCTCGGTGATGACCGTGGAGGTGTAGTCGCCGTACTGGGCGGTGTCGGAGCAGGACCAGCGAGCCTTGTTCAGGCCGCCTTCGTTGGCCAGGTCAACCAGCATCTTCAGCTCGTGGAACACCTCGAAGTAGGCGATCTCCGGCTGGTAGCCAGCCTCGGTCAGCACATCGAAGCCCATGTCGCACAGGTGGTTGATGCCGCCCATGAGCACGTCCTGCTCGCCGAACAGATCGGTCTCGGTCTCCTCGGTGAAGGTGGTCTTGATGGCGCCTGCACGCAGAGCGCCCAGAGCCTTGGCGTAAGCCAGGCACAGCGGCCAGGTCTTGCCGTCAGGATCCTGCTCGACGGCGACGACGACCGGCACGCCACGGCCGTTGGTGTATTCACGACGCACGATGTGGCCCGGGCCCTTCGGGGCGACCATGAACACCGGGTGATCCTCGGACGGCTTGATGTAGCCGTAGTGGATGTTGAAGCCGTGAGCGAAGGCCAGAGCAGCGCCCGGCTTCAGGTTCGGCTCGACTTCTTCCTTGTAGACCTTGGCCTGGTACTGATCAGGCAGCAGGATCATCACCACGTCAGCCTCAGCGACGGCGTCACCGACGGACTGGACTTCCAGACCCTGCTCCTTGGCGTGCTCGACAGACTTGGAGGTCGGGCGCAGGCCGACGACGACGTCCACACCGGAATCACGCAGGTTCAGCGCGTGGGCGTGACCCTGGGAACCGTAACCGATGATGGCAACCTTCTTGCCTTCGAGGACCGAGAGATCACCGTCGTTCTCGTACCAGATTTGTGCAGCCATGGTAATTGGCACTCCTTTTTTATGTAGTGGGGTGAGGCACAATGTGCCGGGGTATCTACTGTGTTGCAGATTATTCGTCTTGTGAAGGATTTTGTCCTTCAAAACTGGGCACTATCCTACCGGTATCGCTCCCCCAACCCCGCCGCCGTCCACAACGTGAGCCATATCACAGTCTTTTCGCTCCCCATCCGCGCAAGACACCCCGAATACGCAAAAAACCACCGCATAAACGATGGCCTCGCCTAGTCGGCGTACTTGACAGCGTCCGCAGCGCCTTCGGTAATCGCATACCGTGTGGATGGACCCTTACCGATACGCACAAGCCTGCCCTGCCGTACGAGTCCGCGCAACAGATTCGCGGCGGCGCTTTGCGACAGACCGGTAAGGTCCTGCGTCTGCGCCCTGCTTATCGAACCATGTTGCAAGACATAGTCGATAACCGATTGCTCACGTCCCTCTTCGCCGGCCTTTGCACCATGCGACTCCACCGGAACGGCACCAGTTCCCGCCGGCTGACCACCCGCCGTACCCTCGTCGGACGATGCCGGCGAAGCAGGAACGTCATATCGCCGCGGCAACACAAGAGTAAATGAATGATCGGTAATAGAAAAGACCGGCTGCCGTTCAGCATGTTCGTACGCCCCCATGATGCGCCGGATACCCGTTCCGTATGCCTCTATGAAATGCAGTCGGTAGAACACTTCCGCAAGCTTGGGGTTACGCTGTACGGATATGCCGTTCATCATGTCACGCTGATTCAGCCCAGCGGGCAGACCACCGAGATTGGTGAACTCCATGCCAGTGCCGAACACACTAATCAATGCCGGGCCGGCGAAACCATAGTCGCGGTGGACGATGAGGTTAAGCAGAGCCTCACGGATGACAAGAGGCGGATAAGCGTAGGAATCGACCCGCTCCATATTGGGTGCGGTACTGGCGGCTACGGGATTGTACTGGCCGATGAATGCGCTCGCCTGCTCGCACTGCTGCAGCAGCGAGCCGGTGAATTCGTGGCGGTCACGGAACACTTCCTTATTGGCGTCTTGAAAAACCGCGACCTTGATCGATGCCGTGCACTGGTCGGAGAGCAGCCAGGCGAGATTGGTGTACGCATCGTCCGAATCGGTCATGCCCAGCGTCCGGTACGAGGCCGGGGTGAATGCGACGCCGGCTTGATTGAACGCGTTCCTCGTAGCGTTGAACGTCAACGATTGCTGCAGGCTAAGTGCCGTTTCGAAGGATTGACCGGAGGATGCCTTAATCATGTCGATGATGGCGGATTCCGATGCCGGAATGGACGCTGCGCCGGATCGTATGTAGACACCTGCGGGGCGAATACCCTTATCGGTCAGATAATACGGACATTTGGTGCCTCGCTGGACATGGACGACGATGACCTCACCACCATCCATGTCTTCCCGATCAATGGACAGAAAACTCGTCAGATCCGGACGCACCGCGTTGGACGCGGCCTGAGTGACCTGCCGCATGCATTCGTCAGGATCATGTACGCCGACAACGTTTCCATCATCATCGATGCCAATATACAGGGTGCCACCGTCGGTGTTGGCAAAGGCGACGAGCGTACGCTTGGCACTGTCGCTCCATTCCCGCTCGAACTCGACATTGAGCCCCTCATGAAGCTGTGGCATGACAAAATCCCTTCGCGCAATATAACAAGTAGCCGTGTTATTACCGCACCCCGCAATATCGTCTACTTATCTTACAGTATCTTACATCTTATCTTACACTAATCGCCTATTATCTTACACAAATCCACGTTATCTTACGTTTTATCATGCATTATCTTACATTTATCTTATCTTCTTCCACAGCAAAACAAGATAAATGTAAGATTCGAACCCCAGTCGCATAGCAAGCGTCGGCAACTATCGGAGAGCATCACCCCCCCCCATCAAAGACGAAACCGGCCAACCCCATCCCGCCAACCATATGAGTCGTCAACACAAATTGAGTCGTCAACACAAGTCGCCCCCCTCGAATCCACCCGCGCAAAACACCTCGAAATACGCAAAAAGCCACCGCATAAGCGGTGGCTTTCGCAAAACGGACTACTGAACGATGTCAGTCAGCCGCGCACAATCACTGAACCTGGGTACGAGCGATCTTGCCGTTGAAGGACTCGGCCATATCGGCATCGGCGTCCTCTTGGTTGTTCCAGGAGAACATGGCGCGCAGCTTCGGGCCAACGGTCTCCAGGTGCGGGTGGCTGTACTCTTCCTGCAGCTTCTTGAACTTCGGAGCGCCAGCGGCCTGGTCATCCATGAACTCCTTGGCGAAGGAGCCGTCCTGGATGCGCTTGAGCTGGTACTGCATGCGCTTCTTGGTCTCCTCGGTGATGACCGTGGAGGTGTAGTCGCCGTACTGGGCGGTGTCGGAGCAGGACCAGCGGGCCTTGTTCAGGCCACCCTCGTTGGCCAGGTCGACCAGCATCTTCAGCTCGTGGAACACCTCGAAGTAGGCGATCTCCGGCTGGTAGCCAGCCTCGGTCAGCACATCGAAGCCCATATCGCACAGGTGGTTGATGCCACCCATGAGGACGTCCTGCTCGCCGAACAGATCGGTTTCGGTCTCCTCGGTGAAGGTGGTCTTGATGGCGCCTGCGCGCAGCGCGCCCAGAGCCTTGGCGTAAGCCAGGCACAGCGGCCAGGTCTTGCCATCCGGATCCTGCTCGACGGCCACGACGACCGGGACGCCACGGCCAGCGGCGTACTCACGACGCACGATGTGGCCCGGGCCCTTCGGGGCGACCATGAAGACCGGATGGTCCTCGGACGGCTTGATGTAGCCATAGTGGATGTTGAAGCCGTGAGCGAAGGCCAGAGCAGCGCCCGGCTTCAGGTTCGGCTCGACGTCCTTCTTGTACACGGCGGCCTGGTACTGGTCAGGCAGCAGGATCATCACCACGTCGGCTTCGGCAACGGCGTCAGCGACGGACTTGACCTCGAGGCCCTGCTCCTTGGCATACTCCACGGACTTGGAGGTAGGACGCAGGCCGACGACGACGTCGACGCCGGAATCGCGCAGGTTCAGCGCGTGGGCGTGGCCCTGGGAACCGTAACCGAGGATGGCCACCTTCTTGCCATCGAACACGGACAGATCGGCGTCCTTTTCGTACCAGATAGTTGCTGCCATAATTGGCGCTCCTTTATTGTTTTTTGCGATTCGGAACTTGCTTTTTCCGAACAAACTCGCTATTTTCTATTCTTTTTTCGGTTGTTATCACGGCGAGTGATTCCTAGGATGTTGCTCCCCCCGGATTGTGTCCGAGGAACCACTCCGCCTCTCCTGCGGAACTGTTCTAGTACCGCTTTCTTTATGATGTCTGTTGGCGTTCACATAGTGGCTATATTCACGTCAAACGTTTTTTCTAAGGCTCCGAGCCACCCCAAGCGAAGCAGCCCGGCAAGCCGGTCGGCGTCACTTGGTGAAGTCGACGTTCTTCGTTTCCTTGCAGCTCAACACCGCGATGAGGCAGCACAGGGCCATCACACCGAGGTACAGGCCCACGGAATGCACGCCCCAATGATGGGACAGCCAAGTGGCGATGGTCGGCACGAAGGCCGCGCCGACGATGGCAGCCAGGTTGTAGCCGATGCCGGAGCCGGAGTAACGCACGTTCGCGTCGAACAGTTCCGGCAGGAAGGCGCCGATCGGACCGAACGCGGTACCCATCAGAGCGAAGCCGATGCACAGGAACAGCAGGTTGGTGGCGAAGTTGCGCTGACCGACGACCGCCGGATCAAGCAGGAACGGGAACAGCAGGGCGAAGGCGATGAGGCAGCAGGAGGAGATGATGATCACGCGCTTGCGGCCGAACTTGTCGGCGTTCACGCAGGAGATCACGATGAACGCGGCGAATACGCAGACGGCGATCATCAGCATCAGCAGATACTCCTGGTTGCTGAAGCCCAGGTTGCCACCACCCTGCTCGACGGTCTTGGTGCCCCAAGCGAGGGACCAGGTTGCCAGCGTGTAGAACAGCGTGTAGGTGACGGCCACCAGGAACGTGGCCTGGATGACTTCCTTCCAGCTCTTCTTGAACACTTCGGTAAGCGGGGACTTGACGACCTTCTTCTGCTCCTGGGCCATACGGAAGATCGGGGTCTCCTCCATCTGGACGCGGACGACGAGGCCGACGATCACGAGGATGGAGGACAGCAGGAACGGCACGCGCCAGCCCCAGGCAAGCATCGCGTCATTGTCGTTGAAGGTCTCCAGCAGGAAGTAGGTGCCGTTCGACAGGAAGAAGCCGATCGGGGCGCCCAGCTCCGGGAAGGAGCCGTACAGCGCGCGCTTGTCTTCCGGAGCGTTCTCGGTGGCCACCAACGCGGCGCCGGACCATTCGCCGCCAAGTCCGATGCCCTGCACGAAGCGACATAGGCACAGCACGGCGACGGCCGCGACACCCCATTGGTTGTAGGTCGGCAGGCAGCCGATCAGGAAGGTGGCAATGCCCATGGTGAGCAGGGAGACCACCAGCGTGGTCTTGCGGCCCATACGGTCGCCGAAGTGGCCGAACACCAACGAGCCCAGCGGACGGGCGATGAACGCGATGGCGAAGGTCAGCAGGCTGGCCAGCAGCGCGACGGTCGGATTGGTGGTGTCTCCGAAGAACACCTTCGGGAAATAATTCGCAGCGGCGGTGCCGTATGCGTAAAAGTCGTAGAACTCGATGGCGGTGCCGACCATGGATGCTGCGATCACGGTTTTGACCGAATCGCGGACCATCGCCTGCGCTTTGCCAGCGGCCGCTTCGACTGTACTCATTGATGTACTCCCTGTACGTCCTGTTACCGGTTCCCAACTTCCGCCGATAACGATGTTGTTGTAGTTTTTCTGTTTTCTGTTGTGCGCTATGCCGGCCGGCTTCAAAAGGTTTTCGCTGCGTCTGCCTTGTGGGCTGCAACAAAAATGGCCCCGCATTATGCAGGGCCATCAACGTGTATTCCATGCGCGCCTCAAACCCTGCCTTCGTTGGCGAGGGATTGAAGCCGCAATGCTCGAATCAGTCCGCCAACGAAAGCGGAATAATAATTCGTGCGGACAGCAGTACGCGTGCAACCATTCCGTTCATCTTGGCGAACCTCCTTTCGCAAAGTCATTTCCCCGGGCGGGATTTCCGCTCGAACTAAGCCGTAAACATAGGCGCGTCCATCTCCCCTATCCACTAAAGGTTCACTATGTGGACGCGCCGTTTCGCTTTATTTTCCAATCATTGGCGATCTAGCACTGTCATAGTCGCCGTCATTGTTGCGATTTCAACCGCAATGTCAGCAGACCCGCCAACAGCATCGAAACAGTGGCGACAGCGAAGATCAGCACGGTGGCACCGGTCGCCACAATCACCGCGGCGCAGGCAGCGACGCCCAGTATCGTGCCGAACGTATTGGCCAGACTATAAGCGGCAAGCGATCGGCCCACGGAACGCACATCCGGCAGCATCGCAAGATCCAAGCTTTGGCTGGCGCCATCGAACACCACGTATGCGAAGCCGGCAAGCAGGGCGTACAGCGCAACCGCCAGGAAACCGTCGTCCATCAGCAACGGCAGCAGCGCAGCGACCATGAACAACACGGCGGACGCGACGGCCGGAATACGCAGATCGCCGAACAGGCTGACGATGCGGCCAAGCAGCAACGCCGCGATCAAAGCACCGACAAACGTGCAGATGGCCATGACCACAACCACCGATCCGGCACCGGCAATGCCGAACAAACCGGCCTCATCGGTATTGCCGACGATATTCGGCGCCAGATACCACTGATATACGGCGATTCCGGCTGTGGCCGCAACGGCGAACATGCGGGCCGCGAATGCCACAGAAAACTTCGGCGCGTTCTGCGGCGGACGGTATTGCGAGAAGAAATCGCCTTTCTCAACATCCCTACGCGGCAGGTAGCTGCTGGCCCCTTCGAACGGCAGTACCAACAGCGTAACGACGGCCGCGACGACAAGCCAACCCGCGAATACCAGCATCGCGAAACCCGTAGTGCCATCCCAACCTTCGCCACCGGCATGCGGCGTCAGCGCAACAGCCACGGCGACGCCGACCAGCTGGCCAAGCGCCAGCCCCTTGCCGTGCCAGGAATCGGCGCGGTCGCGGAACTTGTCAGGCACACGTTCGCCGAACGCGGCGGCGAACGGTATGGCCGCCATCGCATACGCGGCCTGCGTGGCCAGCCAGAAGAACACGGCCCACGGGAGAAAATCGCATGCGGAAAGAATCGCCATGCAGATAGCCGCCAATACGCTGCCGCTGACGATCCATGGCGTACGGCGCCCGAACCGGCAGTAGGAATGGTCGGAACCGACGGCGATGCATGCGTTCAGCAGGAACGTCATGATGGCACCTGCGATGACGAGCATCGCCAAATCCGTGACGCGGTTGATTCCCGACAAACGGCTGACGGTTTGCGGAATGAGCACCGTGTTGAACGCCGCCATCGGAGCGGACAGCAGCATTGAGCCAAGCGCAAAACCCGCAACGAGCCGGTTGGCCTGCATTGCGGTCGGCTTGGTGCCGTCCGGAGCGGTCATCGGGTCGCGCAGGTCGAGGAAGGACGATTCGAGGTTCGGCACAGCCACGTCAAGATGCGCGGCCGCGGTTAGGGGCGCTCCACCTTCCGATGCGATGCGCGCGGCCTGGGTTTCCGGACGCTCGTTGGACGCTTCCGGAATACGCGGATGCTGCTGCACCGACAGCCGGCGCATGGCCGCCTTCGCTTCGGGAGTCAGGGTCTTCTCATAATCGGGGCGATCGTCGATGCCCGGGCGGATGAACACCTGGCCGGGCAGCGGCTGCGGTTTGAATTCGTTATTCTGATTGTCTTCGGTCATATCTGCTGTTTTCTTGGCTTATCGCGTTTTCTGCTTGTCGCGTTTCATGTGCTTCGATACTCCACGCATGCGCCCGCCCGCTACGAGCGACACATACGAAAATCGCCCGAACGCACTGCTTCAGCGCATTCGGGCGATTCTTCAACGCAACTTACGATACCAACACGTGCGGCCACTGCCGTCCGCCCGACGAACGGGGTGCGACGAACCGGATACGCGACCGCAAGGTGGAACGCAATCGCAAGGCCGTACGTAATCGCAAGAAAATACGTAATCGCAAGAAATTTTCCGTCAGGCGACGACAGGCGGATTGGCGATCAGATCGTCCGAACGGTGGTCTCCCGCGGAATCCTCCCATTCCAACATGGCGACCGGCGTAGTGTTGTCCACACCGAGACCGCGCTTCGGCTCGAACGTCAGCGTGGCCTGGCTGGTTTCGCCGCGCCAGGTGAAGCTGATGGACGTGTCGTCATCGGTGGTGTACGAGAACGTGCCGTCGAACGCGTCGAGCTCGTTGCGGAACTTGGCGAGCGCGTTCAGGGCCTTAACGACCGGACGCTTGAGATTCTCGTCGATTTCCGCGGTGGAGTAGTAATGGCGATTGATGTCGCGGCCGTTATTCGTCTTACGCAGCAGCTCCATGTCGTTCTTGCCGGCGAGCGCGCCGACATAGTAGACCTGCGGCACGCCCGGCAGGAAGAACTGCACCGCACGGGCGGCGATGTAGTGCTGGTCGTTGCATCCGAGCGCCGAATAGTAGGTGCTGTTGACCTGGTAGAGGTCGAGATTGGATGCGGCGGCGCCGGTGGCGGCCTGGGACTCGCCGTGGGTGTTGGCGTGGATGGTGTTGACGAGGTTGTCGACGTCCTCATCCGGCACGAGACCCTTGAGCGAGCGGTCGAGCTGGTCGGAGCCGATGTCGATCACGCCGATGCCGTCGTGCGTGTCGAGCACGGTGACGGCGTTGTTCGGGCGGATGTCGGTCCAGTGGGCGACGGGCTCGACGTGGCCGGTGCTCAGCGCATGCAGCAGCAGCGGAGGCAGGGCGAAGTCGTAGACGCGGTCCACCTTGGATGCGATTTCGACCTGCTTCTTGTAGTAGGAGTGCACTTCGATGAGGATTTCCAGACCGCGCTTGACGCCTTCCTCACGCAGACGGGAGATCAGCTTGAAGGTCTTCGGGGTCATGAAGCAGCTGGTGCCGGCCTCCTTGGCGCCGTAGCCGACGGCGTCGAGGCGGATGTAGCTGACGTGGGAGGCGGCCATCTGGTCGAAAATCGACATCAGGTATTCCCAACCCTTGTCGGAATCGGTGTCGATGTCCACCTGCTGCGGGGTGAAGCTCACCCAGACCAAGCGCGTCTTGCCGGCGAACTTGTAGTGGGTGAACGGCAGGCCCGGACGCGGACGGTAGATGCCGGCCAGGTCCTCTTCGGTGGCGCCGTTCGGGAAGACGGAGCTCATGGTGAGGAACATCGGATAGTATTCGGACTCCTCGCCCTTGGCCAGCACGTCTTGGAACTGCTTGGATTCCCAGCTCATGTGGTTGACGATGGCGTCGACCATGATGTTGTGGGTCTTGGAGAGTTCGGCGACGTCGTCCCAGCTGCCGAGACGCTCGTCGACCTTGGTGTGGTCGATCGGGTCGAAGCCTGCGTCGGCGCCGTCGAACGGGGTGAAGAACGGCAGGATGTGAACGCCGTCGTACACGCCGTCGAAGCGGGTGCGCAGAATGTCGGTCATCGACTTGATGGTGCCGTCGCCAAGGCGGTCGGCGTAAGTGATGAGCTGCACCTTGTTTTTCATGGAGCCTCCTTCGGTTCCAAAAAGTCGTTGCGAGATTCTTTGCGGGAGTCCTTACGGCCATTCCCACGGTTGTGTCGAACCGGTTCGATATTACCGCAAAATGAGGCTCGACACCAAAACCGCAACCGGTGTTCGGGCGTGTCGAACCGGCTTTCGGCCGAATCGCGGCGCATGTCTCCGGCGCCCGATTCGAAAGCGACGGACATGCGGGGGCAGCCGCGAGCGCAGGGCCCTCAGCCTTGGGCACAGGACTTCAGCTGCGGGCGCAGTCCGTAAGCTGGCCGACCTGCTTAAAGTAACGGTCGGGTTCGAGGCCGTCGACGGTCGCCACGTTCGTCATATGCACGCCGTCGAGGCCGCCGTATTCGACGATCACGTCCAGCACGCGCTCCTGCCACGTCGGTTCAAGATACGGGTCGACGGCGTTGCTGCCCAACGCGCGCATCGCACAGACAAGCGCGTGCGCGCCCCAATTCGACGTGCCGGCCACCACCAGCTGGTCGGTCGGCACCGTGCAGGCGATGTTCTCGCCGTGGTCGACCACCCCTTCGATGGCGTAGTCCTCCACGCGGCCCATGCCGATCTCGTTGCCGCCGTCGCCCACGCCGATCGTGTGCAGGCCGAGCAGCGTGAGCTGGCTCAGCGGCGCGGTCCATTCGGTGATGTCGATGCCGCGCATGTTGTGCGGGCTGCCGTCGCGCGCCGGCCCGACGCGTTCGATGTAGACGAGCGTATCGATATGTTCGGTTTTGGCAAGGTCGATGACGCCGTTGAGCCAGGCGTCAAAACCGCCCTTGGGATTGGCATTCGGCGCGATCAGCACGTGGTCGTCCGGCAGGAAACCCAATGCGGACGGGCGAATCACCGGCGCGCAGCATTCGTCGCTGACCAGCCATGCGTCGCCGCCAATCGCACGCAATGCCATGCATACTTCCAGCGCACCCAACGGGCCGTCCGTTTCCGCAGCGGGTTGCGCGGCCTTCGGAATGTAGAAGCCGGTGACCACCAGCGCGCGGGCGGGCCGACCTTCCTTGCTGCCCGACAAGTGGCGTGCGGATCGGAACAAATCGCCGCGCGAATACGTCATCAACGTTTCGGAACCGCGTCCGACGTCGGCTCCCGCCATGCGTGCGATACGCGCGATTTTCGGATAATACCGCCAATCCAGCATGCTCATGTTGCGTTCCTTCCGTGGTCTGGGTTTTGTTTTTGCGATTGCGATGCGTTGCGTGTAAGGGGCGTGCGGTTCACCCGACGGCCGGCAGCCGTGTCAGCCGGCCGCCGCGTTAACTGATGGCGCCGAGGGGGTCGCCGTATTGCGCGGTGTCGCCGACCTGCGCCGATCGGTGCAGTATGCCGGCAACGGGGGCGGTGATTTCGGTTTCCATCTTCATCGCCTCGAGTACGACGATCGGCTCGTTTTCCTCAACGTGCGCGCCGTCATCGGCGAGCCAGCGGACGACCGTGCCGGTGATGGTCGATTCGATAGGGGTGTCTTGGGTGCTTGCGATATCCGAGTTTGCGGCGGTCTGCGTGCCCGATCCTGCTGGAACGGACTTTTGATAGGCGTTCAGCAGGGCTTGGATGACCGATTCGCCAGAATCGGACGTGAGGGCAGGGTCCCCCGTTGCGCCGGCTCCAGCCAATCCGGCCAGCCCCGCGCCCAGCGCGGCGACGGAGGCGAGCGAAGCGGGCAGGCCCAATCGCACGCGTTTGCCATCGACCTCGACCCAGCTTTCCACCGGTTCGGGCGCTGCGGCCCGGCGACCCGGTTTGCCGTCGGCCAGCGTGCGCACGTCCACGGAAGGCAGGAATTCCTCTTCGATCCAGCGCGTGTAGACGCCGAAATCGCCGTCCGTCGCCACGAAAGCTGGCTGTTCGAGCACGGCCTGGTCGAATTTGCGGACCGTTGGCACGCCGGCAATCGCCAGCTCATCCAATGCGTGGCGGGCGCGCGTCAGACAGGCCGAACGCGACGGCGCGGAGACGATCAGTTTGGCGATCATCGAATCGAACTGCCCCGGAATCGCGCCGCCTTGCGCAACGCCGGAATCGAAGCGGATGCCCGGTCCGGTCGGCACGTTCAGCCGCTCGACGATGCCGGGGAACGGTACGAAACCAAGGGATGGATCCTCCGCGTTGATGCGGAACTCGATCGCATGCCCATGCGGAACGGGGGTGCCGTGTTCCAAGCCGGGAATGTCGGTGACATGCGCGCCTTCGGCGATCGCCAGCTGTGCGGCCACCAGATCGACGCCGGTCACCTCTTCTGTGACGGGGTGTTCGACCTGAATACGCGTGTTGACTTCCATGAACGACATCGTGCCGTCCGGATCGACCAGAAACTCAACGGTTCCGGCGCTTTCGTAGTGCGCACTGGAGCAGATGGCGACGGCCGCGTCTTCCAGCGCCCGGGTGGTTTCAGGGGGTAGGAACGGCGCTGGTGCCTCTTCGATGAGTTTCTGATTACGGCGCTGCAGCGAGCAGTCGCGCGTGCCGACGGCCACAACGTTGCCCGCGCCGTCGCCGAGGATCTGCACTTCGACGTGGCGCGGGCGGGCGAGGAATCGTTCGATGAAGCAGTCGCCGTTGCCGAACGCCAGCTCGGCCTCGTGCGTGGCGGATACGAACGCCTCGCGCACGTCTTCCAGCCGGTGCACCACTTTCAGACCTCGACCGCCACCCCCGTAGACGGCTTTGATGGCCAGTGGCAGGCCGTGTTCCTTGGCGAACGTGATGACTTCGGCGGGGTCGTGCACCGGTTCCGTGGTGCCGGGGGCCATGGGCGCGCCGACTTCGGCCGCGATGCGGCGCGCTTCGACTTTCGAGCCGAGCGCGCGGATGGTGGCGGGCTGCGGACCGATCCACGTCATGCCGGCGTCGATGACCGCCTGCGCGAATTCCGCGTTTTCGGCAAGGAAACCGTACCCGGGGTGGACGGCGTCGACATGCGCCTTGTGCGCGGTTTCCACGATGGCCGCGATGTTGAGATACGTGCTTTGCGCGTCGGATCCGCCCAGTGCGTAGGCCTCGTCGGCGGCGTGCACGAACAGCGCGTCCGCGTCGGGGTCGGCATAGGCGGCGATGGCGATGCGGCCGGTGTCATGGCAGGCGTGGATAACGCGCATGGCGATTTCGCCACGGTTGGCGATGAGGATGCGCCGTAGTTTCGGGGTTGCGGGCGATGGCGACGACAATGATGGCGACGGGGATGGGAGCGCCGTTGCGGATGGTGCAGTCGATGCGGATGGCATTATCGAACCTCCTTGGTGGGGTACGCAGGTTGCGGAGTAGACGTGGCATGGGCGGAAACGACGTGGAAGCGGACGCATGCGCCTGGTGGCAACTGCCCGGCCACGTCCAACGATTCCGGTTCAAGCACGGCGATTACCGGATATCCGCCGGTTACAGGCTGGTCGCGCAGAAAAATGACCGGTTGTCCGCTGGTCGGCACTTCGATTGCGCCGGATGGCGTGGCCTCGCTGGCCAGTTCGCGCGTGTCGGTGCGTTCCACGGGTGCCGCTCCCGAAAGTCGCAGGCCAACACGGTTCGACTGCGCGGTCACTGTCCACGTTTGCGTCAGGAATGCGGACAGGCCGGCTGCGGTGAACCAGTCGTCGCGCGGTCCCAATCGCACGTATAAATCCGTAGGTCTGCCGGGTTTCGGCAGGTCGGTCGGCCATGGCTGCGGCAGGCCGACGCCGGCATCGCACGCCGTGGACGCGGTACGTATGGCGAGCCGCTGTTTGGCTGCGATCGGGCGCGGGCCGATGCCGCTCATCGTGTCCGTTGCAGCCGAACCGAGGGTTGTCGCGACGCCGAAACCGCCGCGTACGGCCACATAATCGCGCAGGCCGCTGGTCGGCGGGGCGATTGACAGCACGTCCCCGTCACGCAGCAGAACCGGTTGTTGCATGGCGATTGTGGTGCGGTCGGCGGCATCGTTCGATGCGTTCAAGACGGTCCGGCCACTGCATCCACCGGGGGAATTTGGGGTGAACGTGCCGTTTGAGCCGCCTTGACTATCTTGCGATTGCCGGCTTCCGGTAATCGTCACATCCGCCGAAGCGCCCGTCACCGCCACGACCACACTGCCGATGGCACGCATGCGCACGCCACCACCGGTGATTTCCAACACGGGGGTATTAGCGGGGTTGCCGACCAGTGCGTTGGCCAAGTGGGAAGACGTGCGATCGGCGGCGCCGGAACCGGTCACGCCCATGTTCGCGGCGACACGGCCATCATCCTGGAAGGTGGTGAGCAGGCCCGAGCGGAGGACTTCGAGAGCCGGAGTCGAGGCCGAGACGGACATGGAATCTGGCGCCTGCGAAACTTGAACGGAATCGGACACAGAGGCAGAAACAGAAGCCGAACCGCCGGAAACGGCGTCACGCACGGGCGTAAAACGCACGGTGTCGCCGGGCTGCAACAGCGCGGGCGGGTCGGCCCGCTCGTCCCACATCGGCGTTTCCGTGTGGCCCAGCAACTGCCAGCCGCCCGAGCTGACGCGCGGATACACGCCGGAAAACGTGCCGGCAAGCCCCACCGCGCCCGCGGGCACGCTCAGCCGTGGCACTTTGCGGCGTGGCACATCGAATATCGGGTCGCCGCCGGTCAGGTATGCGAAACCGGGCGCGAAGCCGACGAACGCCACGGACCAGACGGCATCGCAATGCCGGCGCACAACCTCGTCAACGGAGATGCCCAGCAGGTCGGCTACGTCCGCCATATCCTCGCCATCGTAAATCACCGGAATTTCAACGATTCGGGAATGCCGTTCCACGTCGGCGGCAACGTTCAGCGCGCGAATCGCGGCGGTCAGTTCGACACGCGACGAAAGCAGCGGATCGAAGGCGACGTAGACGGTGCGCGCAGCGGGAATGAGTTGTTTCACGCCGGCGAAAACGGAGGTCGCGCTCGGCTGTGCGGCCCGCTCGGGCGATTCCGCAGTTTGTTCCACGGCATGTTTCACGGCGCTCTGCAACGCGGCGAACACCCGCAGGGTCTCGTCCAAATCGGCGAGCTCCACGAGTATGCCGTCCGCACCGCAGGTCAGGAATCGCATGTCGCCACCGCCTTAATCCCGCGCGGCCGATGCGGCTGCGTCGCCTGCGAACGCGCGTATCGCAACGCCTTCCGACTCCAAGCGGGCGCGGACGGCACGCGCCATCGCCACAGCCGAGGGCGAATCGCCATGCACACAGACGGAATCGGCGTTGAGCGGCACCACGGTGCCGTCGATTGCCACCACCTCATGCTCGCGCACCATGCGCAGCACGCGCGCCGCCACTTCGGCCGGATCGGCGATCACTGCATCCGGCAAACGGCGCGACACCAGCGTGCCGTCCGCGTTGTACGCGCGATCGGCGAACGCCTCGTGGAACACACGAAGCCCGGCCTGCGCGGCCAGGCGGCCGACCACGGCGCCCGGCTGCGTCAGTATCGCCAGCGATGCGTCCACGCTGCGGATAGCCTCGACCACGGCGGCGGCCTGCGATTCGTCGCGGACGATCCGGTTGTACAGCGCGCCATGAGGTTTCACGTACCGCACCTGCGCGCCGACCGACCGCGCCATGCCTTCCAACGCGGCGATCTGGTACATCACGTCCGCCTTGAGTTCGTCGGGGGACTCGTCCACATAGCGGCGCCCGAATCCGGCCAGGTCGCGGTACGCCACATGCGCCCCGACCATTACCCCCCGCGACGCCGCGTATGACAACGTTCTCAGCATGACGGACGGGTCGCCCGCATGGAAGCCGCACGCCACGTTCGCGCTGGAAACCACGTCGAGCAGCGCCTCGTCGTCGCCGAGCGTCCAACGACCGAAGCTTTCGCCCATATCGCTGTTCATATCGATTCGCATAGCCGTCTGCTTTCCGTCTGTTTCCTGCACAGCCATCGTTTCCATTCCTTCCGTCGCCTTTCCGTCGTTTCGCTGTCGTAGTGTTCCGCCGCCGCAACATTCCTTCTGCCGCAGTCGCCGCAGCACGCATCTCATGCCGCGCCCCGCAACCTGCCGCTCGGCCTCACACCATGTATTCCAAATCGCGTTTGCTGGTGATGAACATGTGCCCCGGCGCGTGCGTGATCGCGAATTCCGGTTTGGACACCATCACCGCGGCCTGCGGGGTCACGCCGCACGCCCAGAACACCGGCACATCGCCCGGCTCCAACACGGGGGCATCGCCATAGTCGGGATGCATGATGTCGTCGACGCCGATCGCGGACGGCTCGCCCACACATACGGGGGCACCGTGCACGGACGGGTAATAGCCGGAAATCCGGCATGCGTCGGCCACCTGCGTAGACGGAATGCCACGCATCGACACGACCATCGTCGAATGGAACGCGCCGGCCGAACGGCACTCGATCGACGTGTCGTACATCGGCACGTTGCGGCCTGCCGTGATGTGCCGCACCGGCACGCCCGCCTCCATCAGCGGAAACTCGAATGTGAAACTGCAGCCAATCACAAACGTGACCAAATCGGATCGCCAATACTCGCGAATATCGGGCACTTCGGCTACCAGTTCGCCACGCTTCCACACGCGGTACAACGGCACGTCGGTACGGATGTCGACGCCCGGCGCGGTGACGGGTGCGGTGACGCCCGGCTCCATCACTTCCAGCAGCGGGCAGGGTTTGGGATTGCGCTGCGCGAACAGCAGAAAATCGAATGCCTGCTCCTTGGGCAGAATCATCAGATTCGCCTGCGCGTAGCCTTGCGCGATGCCGCAGGTCGGGCGGACCAGGCCGTCACGGAACGCGGCGCGCGCCTGTTCGGGCGTGCTCGCCGCGCCAAGTTCGGTTGTTCCCATATCGGACATCCCATCCACCATTGCGCTTACCTTTCCCGTCGGCCGCCGTCCGGCCTTTTCCGAACGAACTGCCGACGAACTCCGAAATCCGATTCCGCAGAAACGGACGTTCAGAGTCGCTTTCCCTCACCTTGGTCGCCGAACGTTACGGGAGCCGCGCGATTCATGACGCGTATGTTTCCGCATTGCAAATTGGCGGTGCCAAGTGGAAACAAACCATGGTTAGGTTGGACGCCGAAGACGCACGCGAACGCTGACGCAACACAACAGCGCAACAGCAATAAAGCGGCAATCAAAAGACGCGGAGCGCGGAAGAGAGGTTCCCATGAGTTCGATCGTTCTGGCAGTCGGTAACGGCAAGACGCTATTCGGAGGCGCAGGCGTGGCACCCGACGCGGATCTGGTTCGTTTCGTCGATCCGGAAAGCCCCATCATCAACGCGTTCGATTTGTGCGCGCTGCGCGGCGACGGCATTTTCGAAGCGACCACGGTATGGAAGGGTTTCCCGGTTTCGTTGGAGAACCATCTGAAGCGTCTCGCCAATTCCGCCCGCCTGGTGGACATGCCCGAGCCGAACATTCCCGCGCTCACCCGCGCGGTCCAGCTGGTCATCGACCAGTATGACGATCCGGAACCCGGTCCGATGCTGCGCATCATCGTCTCCCGTGGTCTCGATCCGGACACCGGCGTGGGCAAGGCGGCCGACCGCACGCCGACCGTCTACATCTTCCTTGACGCGAAGGGCACGCTGCATTCGCTGGAGCCGATCACCATGGCTTCGATGACGCGCGGCTACCCGTCGGACATCACCGCACGCGCCCCGTGGCTGCTCAACGGCGCGAAGACGTTGAGCTACGCGTTCAACTGCGCCGTGCACCGCGAATGCGCCCGCCGTGGCGTCGGCGACGCGATTCTGTTCACGGAGGACGGCTACACGATGGAATGCCCGAATTCGTCGATCGTGGCACGCTATGGCGATACGTTCGTCACGCCTGATCCGCGTATCGGCATCCTGAACGGCACGTCGCAGCGCGAAATGTTCGCCTGGGCGCTTGAAGAAGGCAAGAAGGCGGAGTACAGGAAGCTGCCGATCGCCGAGCTGCGCGAAGCGGACAGCCTGTACATGACGCACGGCGGATGGTCGATTCCGATCAGCGCGATCGACGGGCGCGCACTTGCCGTGGATGCGGCGGAAATCCAGGCGATCAACGATGCGATCCATTCGGGCCGCACGCACGAGGACGCGTTGAAGATCGGTCCGACCGGCGATTACGAATAAGGCGAAACGACCTGCTTAGCAGGTGAAACGGCCCGTCAAATGATGGGCGATACGGACCGCTTAGCGGGTGGTATCGCCCAGTTTGAGCGTCACGGGAATCAGCACGTCCGGCTCGTACGGCTTGCGTCCCGTGGCGCTTGTCGCATCTGCCTTGGCATCCCCTTCCTTGGCGATCGCACGAACGATATTGCCGACCGCGACCTGCGCGATTTTGTCGAAATTCTGCGCCACCGCGGTCATTTTCATACCGGCCAGGTCAGTCAGATACGTGCCGTCGTAGGCGATGATCTGCAGGTCGCGCGGAATCGAAATATGCCTCCGCATCGCTTCGCGCACGCAAAGCGCGGCACCGATATCGGAGCTGACCACGGCATCGACGCCGTCCACCGGCATACGGTTGAGCACAGCATTCACCGCGTTCTTATACCCTTGGAAATCCTCCACATTGCCGGCTTCGACGTACTCGTACCGCACGCCGGCCGCCTTCAGCGCCTGCTCCAGCGCAAGGTAGTAGCGGATGGTGGGGAACGTCGTCTTATGCAGATCGAAATCGTCTGGAACATCACCTTGCGCCGCCAAATCGAAGAACTGGTCGCGCGGGCCGCCGATCATCACCACGTGGTGCGCGCCGGTGTTGACCAGCATGTGCGCCATAAGCCGGCCGCCCTGCTCATGGTCGGAGCCGATCGACGCGATGCCGCCGCCCAGCACACGGTCGAAGGCGACGATCGGGCGGTGGATGGACGTCCAGTAATCGTTCGGATGGGTGGTGTGCGAGCAGACGATGACGCCGTCCATCATGCGGCGGCGCAGCATGTCCACGTATTCGGCCTCGCCATTTTCCGTATCGGCGGTGGAGCACAGCATGGTGCGCAGGCCGTACACGGCGAGCTCATGCTGCAGATGCGCGGCGAGGGTGGCGAAAAACGGATGACGGATGGTCGGCACAATCACACCAACCAGGTTCGTGCGGTTCTTGTACAGGTTGCGAGCCAGCTCGTTGGGCACGTAGTTGAGCTTCTTCATGGCGGTGTTGACCCGCTCACGCATGTCGTCGGACACGTATCCGGTCTTGTTGACCACCAGCGAAACCGTGCTCAGCGAGACTCCTGCCTCTTTCGCCACGTCGCGCATGCCGACCATGCCAACACCTCTCTCCCCGTCAACGTCAGGACGTAACAAATCGCGATATTAAGTGTTATTTTACATATGTTTGGAGTGATGTTCCGCAATCGTTTGCACAATATGGGCCGTCAGTCGACAGCACCTATCCCACCCCTCTTCGCCTCCGACTGAAATACCCCGTAAACCCCGTTCTGGACATGACAAACGCGCGTTTCGCATATGAAAGAGACGGCGTGGCGCTTGCGATTGCCATCGCTTGCGTCGCACCGTCTCTTTCATTGTGCGGCCAGACAGCACGGCCAGACGTTGCGCATCAGGCCGTCGGCACGGAGCCTTCCTGGGAGTGGTCGAAGACCGGCTTGTTGTCGGCGTCGTACTTGTAGACGCCGATGGAAGCCGAGCTCGGATCATGCGCGTCGTTGAACGCGCCGATGGAGGTCTGGCCCTTGTACTGAATCTCCTTGCCGTCCTTCAGCAGAGCGAGGCAAGCCTTGTAGGAATCGCATTCCTCGCCCTTGGTGGAGCCGGAGACGGCCATAAGGTTCTTCTGCACGGTCGTACCGTCCGTGGCGCCGCCCTTCTGCGCGGCGAGCGCGGCCAGCACAATCGCGTCATACGTTTCGGCGGTGTACGTGAAATCGGTGACCTTGGCGTTGAAGGACTTGACGTTCTTCTGGAATTCCTCGGTCGGGTGGGCACCTGGAATGGTGCCGGTGGAGCCCTTGAGCAGGCCCGCGTCGAAGTCTGCGGAATGGTCGACGGTGTTGCCGTCGGTCATGTACAGCTTGTGGGTGTCGAGGCCTTGGGCGGCGAGCTCCTTGACGAGCGGCACGGTCTGGTCGAAGGCGATGACGAGCGTCGCGTCGGGGTTGGTGGCCTTGATGGCCGTGACCATCGATGAGAAGTTCGTTTCGGTCGGATCGAACGTGTCCTTTTCGCCGTAGACGACGTTCACGCCCGCGTCTTCGACGGTTTTGACGACCACGTCACGCAGGGACGTGCCGTATTCGTCGTTGAAGACCGCGATGGCGAGGTTCTTCACGCCGTCCTGTGCGATGATCTGGCCCAGGACCGCACCCTGCACCGTGTCCGGCGGAATGGTGCGGAAGAAGTAGTCGCTAAGGCCGGAGAAGGCCGTGGACGTGGCGCCCGAAGAAATCATCGGCACTTTGGCGGACGTGACCTGCTTGTAGGTGTTCTTGACCACGGAGCTGGACGGCGGACCGACCACGACGGACGGGTTCTTGGCAATCACCGACTGCGCGGAAGACGTGTTCTGGTCGGCATGGTCCGCGTCGGACGTGTCGGCGGACGTGATTTCGATGTCTTTGCCGAGCACGCCGCCAGCCGCGTTGATGTCTTTCTGCGCGAGCTTCATGGTGGCGATGTTGGCGGGGCCGAGGTACGCCATGGAACCGGTCAGCGGGAACAGGCCGGCCGCCATGAACGTATCGGATTTCGCGCTGCCGGACGAGCCGGACGCAGCCGAATCGGCCGTGCCGGACGAGCCGCAGCCGGCGAGCGCCATGACTGCGGCGGCCACCATGGCGGTGGCTGTGATGGACAGTTTCCTCATGCCCTTCATGTTGATCTTCTTCATTTGAATCACCGTTTCCTCTCTTGGCTCCGCTGATTGCCGAACCCTTGGTGACGATTATCGAGATGTGTTGCTCGACCATCTTGAATCGCACTATAAGTGCCGAGGAAACCGAATGTGTATGCGTGAAGTTAACCGAAGGTGAAGCCCGAAAACTGTTGGAAACACAAGGTTTTGAGCTTGTTTTCAGGCATGCCGAAGCCGCTGTCGGGCAGTGTCCCAACAGCGGTAATCGGAATTGAGAATTTTGAATCATAGGGGGAAATCACGGAACGCGTGCGGAGACCGCCGTCCGAGCCCGAAGGCGTACGAACGTACGTCGAGCGGCAAGGAAAGGCGGTATACGCTCCGTTCCGCGATTTCCTGGGTCCTACCTTCCTTCCTCTTGAACCTCTTCTTCCAGGTTGCCCAGGTAGAGGGAGACGACTTTCGGATCGTTCATCAGGTCGCGGCCCTTGCCGGAGTAGGCGTTGCGTCCTTGGTCGAGGACGTAGCCGCGGTCGCAGATCTGCAGGCAGCGGCGGGCGTTCTGTTCGACGATGACCACGGATACGCCGGCTTTGTTGACCTGGCGCACGCGGATGAAGGTCTCGTCCTGGAGCATTGGGGACAGGCCTGCGGAGGGCTCGTCGAGCAGGAGGACGGATGGTTTCATCATGAGGGCGCGGGCCATGGCCACCATTTGGCGTTCACCGCCGGAGAGTTGGCCTGCGAGCTGGTTTTTGCGCTGGCCGAGTTTGGGGAAGATGGAGCACACGTAGTCGAAGCGTTCGTTGAACAGTTTCGGTGCTTGGAACGCGCCCATGTGCAGGTTTTCCGCGATGGTCAGGCTGGGGAAGACGTTTTCGGTCTGCGGCACGAAGCCGACGCCACGGGAGACGAGTTTGTCGGCGCGCAGGTTGGTGATGTCCTCTCCTTTGAGCAGGAGTTTGCCGGAGTGGATGTGTACCAGGCCGAACAATGATTTGAGCAGGGTGGATTTGCCTGCGCCGTTCGGGCCGATGATGCCGACGATCTCGCCTTCATGCAGGGTCAGGGATGCGCTGTTCAGGATGTTCACGCCGGGAATGTATCCGGCCACCAAATCGACCGCGTCGAGCAACGGTTCGCCTTCGGGCTCGCCCATGTGGATCTGCGCGCGGGTCAGCGGCTCGTCGGCCACGCTTGCGATGTCGCTCATTTCAGGCCTCCTTCAGGTCTTCCAGCACGGAATCGTCGCCCAGGTCCACGTTCGCGTGGGCGCCCAGGTATGCGTCGATCACGGCCGGATCGTTCATCACGCTCTTCGGTTGGCCTTCGGCCACGATCTTGCCTTCCGCCATCACGGTGACCCAGTCGGCGATGTGTCTCACCATGTTGATGTCGTGTTCGACGAACAGCACTGTGGTGCCTTCCTCGCGCAACGCCATGATGTGGTCGAGCAGCGATTGTTTCAGCGCGGGGTTCACGCCGGCCATCGGCTCGTCCAGCATGACCAGTTTCGGGTCGGACATCAGCGCTCGTGCCATTTCCAGCAGCTTGCGTTGGCCGCCGGAAAGCGCGCCGGCGTAATCGTCCTTCTTTTTGATCAGCAGGAAGCGTTCCAGCAGCGCTTCCGCTTTTTCGATGTTCGCCTGCTCCTGCTTTTTCCACATGCCAGGGAACAGTGCACGGAACATGCCTTCGCCCGGCTGTACGGGGGCGCCGAGCAACATGTTGTCGAGCACGGTCAGACGGCTCATGACCTTGGTCAGCTGGAAGGTGCGGACCATGCCCATGCGCGCCACTTTTTCGGGTTGCACGTGGGCCATGTCTTTGCCGTCGAACTGCCAAGTGCCGGTGTTCGGCGTATCGAAGCCGGTCATCAGGTTGAAGAATGTGGTTTTGCCGGCGCCGTTCGGTCCGATCAGCGCGGTGATGCCGTGCCGTTCGATTTCGAAGTGGCTCACGTCCACGGCGGTCATGCCGCCGAATTTGCGGGTCACGTTGTCGGCCACGAGGATCGGGTCGGGCTTGTGCACACCCGGCTTGTTTTCGACGAATTTCAGATCGTCGGTGACTTTGTCGCGATAGGCGGTGGAGATGAGGGTCTCGCCTTCCGGAGCTTTGGTGGCCCATTTGGTGAGGTCCTGGAATGGTACGCCGGGCTGCACACCGGATACGGGTTGCACGCCGGTTGCGGGTTGCGTGGCCGGCTGCACGCCAGTGGTCGGAGAATTCGTTGTATCAGGCATGGAAAGCCAACTCCTTTCGGTCGCCCAACAGACCTTGTGGTCTGAAGATCACCAGGCACATCAGCGCGACGCCGACGATCACCCAGCCGAGGGCTTCGATCTGGTTGGAAGAGATGAGGGTTTCGGGAACGGTGTTGCGCATGACCTCCTTGACGAAGGTGAGCAGCACCCACAGCACGCAGGAGCCAAGCACCGGGCCGAGAATCGTGGCCGCGCCGCCCAGCAGCAGAATCGTCCACACGTAGAAGGTGACGGTGCGGCCGAGCGAATCGGGCTGTACGGAACGCGGCAGGACGAAGATGATGCCGGCGATCGCGCCGAACAGGCCGCCCAGAATCAGCGATTCCATCTTGTATCGCGTCACCGGCTTGCCGAGCGAACGGATCGCGTTCTCGTCCTCGCGGATGCCTTTGAGCATGCGGCCCCACGGCGAGTGGAACCAGCGCCAGCACAGCAGCGCCGCGATCACCACCAAAACCCATGCCACGATGCGCAGCCACCAGGAGTTGGCGATGTTGTTGCTGTACGTCCACAGCAGGAACGTGATCGAACCGTCCGGCAGCGGCGAAAGCGATTCGAATTTCTCGGTGAAGTCCTGCGGCGAGATGCCCGCGGAACCGCCGGTGAAGTTCGTCATGGCCGTCGATCTGCCGATGATGCGGATGATTTCCGCGGCGGCCAATGTGACCATGGCCAGATAGTCGGGTCCGAGCTTCAGCGTCGGAATGCCCAGCAGCAGCGCGTAGATGACCGCGAGCGCGAGCGCCGCGCATACGGAGGCGAACAGGTTGCAGCCCATCGACTGCGTGATGGCGAATCCGTAAGCGCCAAGGAGCATGAAACCGGCCTGGCCCATGTTCATCAGGCCCGTCATGCCGAAGTGAATGTTCAAACCGATGGCGGCGAGTACGTACGCCGCTGTGGTCGGGGCGATCAGCTCGCCCGCCGCGTTGGAGATGATTGTCATGATGTCCATGGATCAGCCCACCCTTTGCTGCTTGCCGAAGATGCCCTGCGGGCGCACCAGCAGAACGATGATGAGGATTGCCAGCGCGCTGGCGTAACGCATATCGTTGGGGATGACGAGCGAGCTCATGTCCGCCACGATGCCGATGACCAGCGAGCCGATCAACGCGCCATTGGCGGTGCCGAGGCCGCCGAGCGTCACCGCGGCGAACATCAGCAGGATCAGGGTCGCGCCGGTGTTCCAGGAGATGCCGTTCAGGTAGACGCCGAGCAGCACGCCGGACAGGGCTGCCATCGCGCACGAGAGGATCCAGACCACGCGGACCACCTGATCCACGTTGATACCGGATGCTGCGGCGAGCGCCGCGTTGTCGGACACGGCTCGTGTGGCGCGGCCGAGTCGCGTCTTGTAGAGGAACAGGGTGACGCCGACGATCACGCAGATGGCGATGAGCGCGGAGACCAGCGTCGGCATGTCGGTGGTGATCGGTCCGAGCTGGAAGCTGTCCGGCACCGATTTGACGATGCCTTTGATGTCGCCACCGAAGAAGAACTGGAACGTGTACTGCAACGCCATGGACAGGCCGATGGTGACGATCATCTGCTGCATGGTGCCGACGTGGCGTCTGCGTAGCGGCCCCCAGACGATTTCGTTTTGGATGAAGCCGGTCAGCGCGCCGATGACGATGGCGAAGATGGCGGAGGCGATGAGCGGCATGTGCAGCATCTGCGTGCCGACGTATGCCATGAGGCCGCCGAGCGTCACCTGTTCGCCGTGTGAGAACGACTGCAGGCCAGTGGTGCCGTAGACGAGGTTCATGCCGACGGACATGAGGCCCAGCATCAGGCCGAAGATAATGCCGGAATACAGTTGCTGCCAGATGCGTTTGCCGACATTGGAGCCGTCTTTTTTGACTGGCGATTGCGTGGCCGCCGTCGATCCGGATGTGCCGGTCGCGCCTTTCGTGCCGTTTGCCGAGCCGGACGATCCAGATGTGCCGGACGTGCCGCTGCCGGTGGAATCGCCCGCCTGGTCGAAACGGACGACTCCGCGCTGCTTGTCGAAGCTGGCTTTCCTGATCGTCACCGTTGCGCTGCTTGCCTTCAGACCGTGCTCTTTCGCAACGGATGCGTCGATGGTGACGGTGTAATCGCCATCATCGGCAACGGAAAACGCCCACTTGCCGTCGGCAGCGGTTTTGGTTTCCGCCGTTGCCTTGCCGGACAGCGTGATGGTGACGTCGGCGATCGGCTTCTTGTCGGCGTCCTGCAGGATGCCGTTGACGCAGCCGTTGCTGGCGGTCGGATTGCATTCATCGACGGCCTGCGCGCCGGAATCGGCTGCGGACGCGATGGCGGGAGGGAGTACGAAAAGCATCGAGAGAACGGCGACAATCGAACAGAGTATGACGATTCCCGGTCGACGATGCCGTGTGAGATACGTTACGGCTGTCATAGGTTTTTCCTCTCTTGTTGTTTTCACAACGTAGGAGAGGAAACAGCTCGCGCGGTTGCGCTCAGATTTCCTGAACGTTACCCGATGACCGCCCGTGTAACGTGAAAATTACGCGCGGCCAAGCCGGTGACAGCTATGCGTGGCCGCCCAGCATGGCGATGCCGAATCCGAGCGCCACGCAGGCGAGCGGCACCGCGACCGTGGCAGCGCCATAGCCCAGGGCCATGGCGAAACGGCGTTTGCGAATCAGCGACAGCACCTCGTTGATCGCCGACGAGAATGTTGAGAATCCGCCGAGGAACCCCACAACGAACGTCATTACCGTGCCCATATCAACCGACTGCGCATAGTACGACATCATGGCGATGCCGGCGCACAGGGAGGCGACGCCGTTGATGACGAGCGTGGCCAGGGGGAAGCTGTGGTTGCCGTCACGGTTCCAGCTGCGTTGGATCGACACGTCAAGCACATAACGGGCCATGGCGCCGATGCCGCCGAACAGGCAGATCATCCAGGTCATCAGCGCACCTCCCCTGTGGTCGGGTCGGCGACGAGCGGGATTTCCGCGGTGACCGGCTTGGGTTCGAAGCTGGGCAGAGGTGCGACGGGTTGCGATGACTGCGGCTGCGATTCGATTTTCGGCACCTGCCCGGTCTGCGCGACCTGCTGGGCGACCTGGGCCGCCTGCTGTGCCGCCTGCGCGGCCTCCAACGCGGCCTGCGCGGCCGAATGCGCCGCATCCGCCACCTTCACGTGGCGCACGCCCTGCGCGTCCGGCACGTTGTTCTGCACATTTTGCGCGGCCGGCACGTCCGATTCGCCCGAATCGGCCATGGGGACCGTCTGCGTAACACTCTGCGTAGCCGATACTGCAGTGTCGGTCATCTGGACGTCCTGCACGATGCCGTACGCGTCCGAATCGCCCGAATCGGACATTGAGGATACGGAAGCCGTGGAGGCATCGGCGATTGCGTTACGGACCCGCTTGCGTGTGCCGCGCGCCAGCAACGCCTGCATCAGCGCCACGCCAACCGCGGCCGCGATCAGACCGCCAGCGAAACTTCCCGCAAGATAGCCGAGCGCGCTGCCGAAACGCTGCTCGCGCATGCCTTCCATGGTTTCCAACATCACGCCGGACATCGTCGACAGTCCGCCAAGCAAACCAAGCCCGACGCCACGGCTGACGACCTGCCGCACCCTGCGGCGCAGCCACGACGCGGTCGCCATGTATTCGGTCAGCATCGCAAACAGGAAGCAGGCGAGCATATTCGACACGAACGTGCCCACCACGAACGGCGAACCGTTCACCGACGGCAGCAGCAGGTCCGTGGCACGACGGAACCCGACGCCGACGAAGCCGCCGACGAACACCACGAGATACATCAGACCATCGGCAAGAGGGTTGAATCGCGCCTGCATGCGTTTCATCGGCGCGAGCGGAATCTGCGGCGGATGCTTGGATGCGGCGGCACCGGACGGGCGCACATCCGCGCGCGCCACTTCGGCGACGTCGATCGACTGTGTGGCGGGATTCGGCTCATCACCCGCGTTTGGCGAGTCTGCCGCCCGTTGTTCTTGCGATTCCATCACGTTCCCCTTGTACTTGGCTTTCCGCGGACAGCGTCGTTCCGCCCCAGCCATACGGCAACGAGCTGGCCGCAGGTGCCGTCTTCCTAACCTTGTACGAGTCTACACGTGCATTGCAACCAAACATCGAACATGTCCGATTCGGTGGATAACTGTGGATAACTTCGGGTGGCCCTAGACGTCTACGAATGGTTATGGAAGACGGTAAGGCCGCGTCAGACGGACACGTCGCACAGCCGCCGCATCGCATGCCGTGCGTCGCTTTCGTCCTCGCCGCTGAACAGCACGACCAGATAGTCGCCGGCACGCAGCCGCGTATCGCCATGCGGCACGATCTGCCGTTCGCCGCGACGCAGGCCGATCACCAGACAGCCGTACGGCCAGCGCACGTCACGCATCAGCTTGCCGTCCGCGGTCGCGCCCATTTCCACAGGCAGTTCCATGATGCCGTTGTCGATGCGATTGGCGATTGCCGTCGTGCCTCCTTGCGCGCGCATGTACCGTTCCAGCAGCTCGCCGTAGATCGGTTTCGTACGCAGCAGGTCGGAGACGAGCAGTGCGATGAACGCGACGGCGGCGACCGGCAGCATGTGCGTCAACGTGCCGGACATTTCCACGGCCAGCAGAATCGACGTGATCGGTGTTTTCACGGACGCGGCCAGCGTGCCCGTCATCACGCATACCGAGAAAATCGCCACGGAATCGGACGGCAGGTTGCCGAACTGGCGCAACGTCTCGCCGCAGATACCGCCGGCGAGCGAACCCACCGCGAGAATCGGCATGAAAATGCCGCCGGGAGCGCCTGAACCGAAGCTGGTGGAGGTGAACAGCACTTTCACCACGAACAGCACGCACAGCATGCCCAAGCCGACGCGCGCATGCTCGGCCATGGCGATCAGGTTCGAGCCGCCGCCGAGCACGTCAGGCAGCCAAATGCCGATTGGCAGCGCGAGTGCGATCGCGATCAAAGGGCGGCTCCATGCGGGAAGCTTGCCGTACAGCGTTTGGAAGCCGAGCAGCGAACGGTTCATCAGCGAACCAACCAAACCGGCCACCAATCCCAGCGGAATCAGCCACCCGTATTCGCCGAGCGGCAGTTGGCCGATGGTGCCGAAGTCAAGCACCGGACGCAGGCCGAAACAGTATTTCGATACGAAATCGGCGGTCAGGGACGCGGCGGTGGCGCCCATCAGAATCGCGGGCGAAAAACTGCGATGCACCCCTTCCAAAGCGAACATCATGCCGGACAGCGGTGCGCTGAACGCGGCGGACAGGCCGGCCGCGGCACCGGCGGTGACCAGATAATGCTCCTGCACGTCCTCACGTTTCTTGCCGCGCAGCCGGTGCGATAGGAACTGCGCGCCCGATGCGCCGATTTGGATGGACGGTCCTTCGCGGCCGAGCGAGAGGCCGAAGAGCGATCCGAGCAGGCCTCCGATGAAGCGAACCGGCAGAATCGTCTGCCATCGCATTTTCAGGCCGCAGATCACCACGCCGTTGGTTTGCGGAATGCCGCTGCCGCCGGCCATCGGCTCTTTTTTGACCATCCATGCGATGGCGAGCGCGGCTGCGATTGCGGCGACCGCCCACGGTGCGACCAGCCACGGGGTTTCGCGGATGCGCGCGTAGATCCAGCGCGCGGTGTCGGTGCCGTATTCGATGCCGAGACGGTAGAGGACGACGAGGAAGCCGGAAATCAGGCCGACGAGAATGCCGGCAGCGGCCATCTTCCATTTCAGGTGGTCGAATCGCGGGACCAGTTTGCTGAACCTGTCAAACCTGTCGAACCTGTCGTTAGGCGGCATTGCAGTCATCGCACTCCCCTTTTCCGTTCCTCCGCCGCGCACCCCGTCGGTGTGTATGTGATGTGCGTCATACGCGCACGCCATCGCACGCACCATACGCAAAGTGCCGGCAGGCACAGGCCCACCGGCACTTGTCATTGACGTTCGTTACCGACGTTCATATCGACGAATCAGCCGAATCAGCTTCAGTCGATCAGCGAGTTGATCTGGATGATGTGGTCGCGCTGCGGGCCGGTGCCGATCACGGAAATGCGGCAGCCGGACAGTTCCTCAAGACGCTTGACGTAATCCTGGCAGGTCTTCGGCAGATCGTTGAAGTCATGGACCTGGGAAATGTCCTCGTCCCAACCCGGCATGGACTCGTAAATCGGCTTCGCGGCGGCGAACTCGGCCTGGTCGGTCGGCATATCGTCGCGACGCTCGCCGTTGACGTCGTACGCCACGCACAGCGGGATTTCCTTGAGGCCGGTGAGCACGTCGAGCTTGGTGAGCACGATGTCGGTCAGGCCGTTGACCTGGGCCGCGTAACGGTTGACGACCGCGTCGAACCAACCGCAGCGACGCGGGCGACCGGTGGTCACGCCGTACTCGTGGCCTTGGGCGCGCAGCCATTCGCCGTCCTCGCCGAACAGTTCGGTCGGGAACGGGCCTTCGCCCACGCGGGTCACATACGCCTTGGAGACGCCGATCACGCGGGTGATCTTGGTCGGGCCAACGCCGGTGCCGGTGCAGGCGCCGCCGGCGGTCGGGTTGGAGGAGGTCACGAACGGGTAGGTGCCGTGGTCCACGTCGAGCATGGTGGCCTGGCCGCCTTCGAACAGCACGGTCTTGCCCTCGTCGAGCGCCTTGTTGAGCACCAGGGAGGTGTTGGCCACGTACGGCTTCAGGCGTTCGCCGAGCTTGAGCAGCTCGTCGGTGGTCTCGTCCACGTCGATCGGGCGACGGTTGTACAGCTTGACGAGCATCTGGTTCTTCTGATGCAGGCTGGCCTCGACCTTGTCATGCAGGTGTTCCGCGTTGAACAGGTCGTGCACGCGGATGCCCACGCGGTTGATCTTGTCGGCGTATGCCGGGCCGATGCCACGGCCGGTGGTGCCGATCTTGTGCTTGCCGAGGAAGCGTTCGGTCACCTTGTCGAGCACGCGGTGGTACGGGGCGATGATGTGCGCGCTTTCGCTCACCAGCAGTCGGGAGCAGTCCACGCCACGGCTTTCAAGGCCGTCGATCTCCTGGAACAGCACTTCCGGATCGACGACGACGCCGTTGCCGATGACGGGGGTGGTGTTGGGGCTGATGATGCCGGACGGCAGCAGGTGCAGTGCGTACGATTCGTCGCCGACGACCACGGTGTGGCCTGCGTTGTTGCCGCCGTTGAAGCGGGCCACGTAATCGACTTTGGTGCCGATCAGATCGGTCGCCTTACCTTTGCCTTCGTCGCCCCACTGAGCGCCAATCAACACGATTCCCGGCATAACGCACCTCCACGATGTTGCCTTGTTTCCGCCGAAAATAGCGTACCGTGAGCCCTCTACTGCGTGGCGGTTTCTCGTCACGCAACAGCGGCATAATGGAAGCATGACTATCGCAACACCTGAACGTTATGCCGAGATGCTGGATGCCGCCCGCCGCGGCGGATACGCGTATCCCGCGATCAATGTGACGAGCACGCAGACGCTGAACGCGGCGTTGCAGGGCTTCGCCGAAGCTGAATCCGACGGCATCATCCAGGTGTCCGTGGGCGGTTCCGCCTATTTCTCCGGCCAAAGCGTGAACGACCGTGTGGTCGGATCGCTCGCCTTCGCCGCGTTCGCGCACGAAGTGGCCGCACGTTATCCGAACATCACCGTGGCCTTGCACACCGACCACTGCGCCAAGCAGTATTTGGACGAGTGGGTGCGGCCGCTGCTCGCGCACGAGGCGGAGCAGGTCAAGCGCGGCGAGGAGCCGACGTTCCAATCGCACATGTGGGACGGTTCGACGGTGCCGCTTGAGGAAAATCTCGACATCGCCTCGGAACTGCTCGAGAAGTCCGTGAAGGCGCACACCGTGCTGGAAATCGAAATCGGCGCGGTCGGCGGCGAAGAGGACGGCCATTCCGCGGAAATCAACGAAAAACTGTATTCCACCCCGGCCGACGGCGTGCGCGTGGCGGAACGGCTCGGCTTGGGCGAGCACGGCCGATACATGGCCGCGTTCACGTTCGGCAACGTGCATGGCGCGTACAAGCCGGGCATCGTCAAGCTGCGTCCGCGACTGCTGCACGACATCCAGACGGAAGTGTGGAATGCGGCGCATGACGGGCGATTGGGCAGCGCCGAATCGGCGCATGTCGCCTCCTGCGCCCTGCCGGACATGCCGGAAGGCAAACCGTTCCCGCTGGTGTTCCACGGCGGTTCCGGATCGACGGCCGCGGAAATCGCGGAAGCGGTCAGCTACGGCGTGGTCAAGATGAACATCGACACCGATACGCAGTACGCGTTCTCCCGTGCGATCGCCGGACACATGTTCCGCAATTACGATTCGGTTTTGAAGATCGACGGCGAAGTCGGCAACAAGAAGCTGTACGACCCGCGTTCCTGGGGCCGCGAAGCCGAAACGGCAATGGCCGCGCGCGTGGTCGAGGCGTGCCAGCAGCTCGGCTCCGCCGGTCACGCGCTGAAGTAAGTTTTCTCTTATGTTCGTGTTCGCCCGGCGCCTACGGGTGCCGGGCGAAGCTGTAATCGCCGGGCTACGACCGCCGGGCGAACCAGAGGTTGATAAGCGAGCCGGCCACCACCAGTGCGACGCCAATCCAGAACGGCATGCCCAGCGCGACGCCCAACAGCAGCGTGCTGGAAGCCGTGGAGAACAGCGGGGTCGCGTACGAGCCGATCGCCAACGTTTCCATATTGCCGTGCAGCATGCCGTACCCCCAGCATGCGTAGCCGCCGGAAATCGAAATAGCGCACGCAAGCAGCGCGGCATAACCGCCGATGCCGGGAGCCGTGGCGGGCAGGCCGTCGCCCGAAGCGAAGTGGATGGTCCACAGCACGACGGCGACGCAGCAGAAGAAAATCGTCGTACCGTCGTAGCCTTCGGACAGCGACGGCGTGAAAGTCGCGTAAATCGCCCAAATAAAGGCGCCGGCGAGCGCAAGCGCGAACGGTAGGGGGTTGCTGGCGATGTTGCTTACCGCCTCCTGCACGCTAAGGCTTTCGCCGCCGACCGCCATCGCCACGCCGATAGTGGCTACGATCGCGCCCGGAATCGCTTTGACGACGGCACCGTGTTTGCGCGATACGGCGGCCGTCATCAGCACCAGCAACGTCGGCCACAGGTAATTGACGAGGCTGACTTCCACGGATTGCGCGTTCGTGGTGGCCAGGCCGATCGACAGCGAAATCGACGCTTCGTACGCGATGAACATGACGCCGCCTGCGATGAGATACTTGCGTGGCGCTTGGCTGATCGGCTTCGGCCGGCGCACGATGAACAGCAGCGCGCCGCCGACGGTGTAGATGAGCGCCGACCCGAGCGTGGCGCCGAACGATTCGGAGACGAGTCGCACGAGGCCCGCCATGAAGCCCCACAGCACGATTGCGGCAAGGCCGACAATGGTTGCGGCGTGCGATGTGGCGTGGCCGAGCAGCGGATTGTGAGAGGCGCGCTGGCTGCTGGCGGTTCGGGAATCGTGGGTGTCACTGGCGTTACGGATGTCTCGTGAGTCTCGGGCATTGCGAGACGCTGAATCAGCGGATTCGGCGGGAAGCTTCTGGTCTGTATTCACAACCCCAGCCTACCCGCCACCCATCACGCACCATCCGCCGGCCGTACGGCATCAAAGCGGCAAGCACATGGCGTGAACCTGACATCGGCCTGGGATCAAATCGGTGGCGTACGTTTTCTACGATTGTGTCCACCGTGTGTCCACGCAGGTATCTTAACTAAGTTAAAAACCCTTGGAATCGTTGGAATTCCAAGGGTTTTGAGTGGAGCGGATGACGGGAGTCGAACCCGCCTTTAAAGCTTGGGAAGCTTTCGTTCTACCGATGAACTACATCCGCAAGATGTGCCTTTTGGGCACGAGCCATTAGTCTAGCACGCCATTCCCGCTATATGTGACAGATTGTCCGGTTCCGCAAAATCGATTTGCGCTATATGTGGCAGTTCTCCGCGGGCAAGAGCTGTTAGAGGGTACGAAATCGAAGGTATGGGGGCATCTTCGCGAAGGAAAGTGCCACATATAGCGGAAATCACTTTCTCGGCAGTCTCTTATCTGCCACATATAGCGATTTTGGGAGTCGTCAGCACAGCAAGTATGCGCCCGCAGCAACATCAGTACCGGAAAAGGCTGAAAGTCGGGGCAGGAACCACCGGCGCGGGAGGCTGTGCGGGCGTCAGCGCGATCCTCTTCTGCGCATGGGGCGTTGCGAATAGTCGCGCGAATATCCACCGGTCGAACCCGCCGAACCCGAACCGTACGAATCGTAAGCGGAACCATACTGCGAGCCAAACTGCGGCCCGTCATAACCGCCCTGTCGAATGTCGATCGCGGCAACGCCGGTCGTTGCGTATCCGCCGGCCAGGTAGCCCGACTGCACGCCCTGCTGCCGCATCTCCTGACCCATCTGCATGAGCCGCGCAATGCGGTCCTGAATCGGCGGATGCGTGGAAAACAGGCGCGAGAAGCCTTCCGCCGAAAACGGACTGGCGATCATCATCGCAGCCACCGACTGCGTGCCGGCGGTCTTCTCCATCGGCATCGCGGCTGCGCCGCCGGAAATCTTGCTCAACGCGGAAGCGAGCGCTTCCGGATCCTCCGTCAACTTGGAACCGTCTTCGTCGGCGTCGTATTCGCGTGTGCGGGAGATTGCCATCTGTATCAGCGACGCTGCGATCGGCGCCAGAATCGTGCTCAGCAGCACACCCAGCAATCCCAAGCCGCCGGACGCCGAATCGTCGCGGTCGTCACGCGAACGGCCGCCGCCGAAATACATGAGCGAGTAGCCGAGGTACGAGATGACGGTGGCCATGGCGGAGGCGATTGCGGACGTCAGAATGTCGTGGTTGTAGACGTGCATGAGTTCGTGTCCGAGCACGCCGCGAATCTCACGTTCGTTAAGCGTCTGTAGGATGCCTTGCGTGCAGCAGACCGCCGCGTGTCGTTCGTTGCGCCCCGTCGCGAACGCGTTGGGGCTCATGGTGGGGGCGATGTAGATGCGCGGCATCGGCTTGCCTGCCTTCGCCGATAGCTCGCGGACGATCTTGTATAGTACGGGGGCTTCCTGCTCGCTCACCTGTCGAGCGTGCATGCTGGCGATCGCCAGTTTGTCGGAAAACCAGTAGGAGACGAACGTGGAGCCCAGGCCGATGAGAATGTAGTAGCCGAGCGTGCTTTGACTGGCGCCGGTCGCCCACCAGATGAGCATGATGACGCCCCACATCAACGCGAACAAAAGCGTTGTTTTCAAGCCATTGCAATGGCCGTGCACCTGCAATTTGCCGTTCATGGCCACCAGCCTAGGAATTCAGGCTGGGATTTTGCTGTATACAAGCTGAAGGGTGGATTTGCAACATCTAGAAACATGCCACGCAACGACGCTACAGCATCGGCCATAGACCTATCTGCGGCACGGCGAGAGTCACCCCAACTTGAAACGTATTACCCCCGCATACCCCCCGAATGCACTGCGTCGAGCGTGCCGATCAGGCTGGTCAGCAAATCGTTGCGGCCGCACGCGTTCGTCAGCACCGCCAGCACGTACGTGCCCGACTGCGACATCACCAGTCCGGCATCGTTCAGCGCGTACAAACCGCCTTCGCCGTTGATCCATCCGGCCTTCGTGTACACGGTGTCCGCATCGCCAAGGGCCGCGTGGATGCAGGAGTTCAGCGAATTCGTCATGTCTCCGGACAGCCATTGCAGCGATTCGGGCGTGATGTTCTGCACCCCCGCCGTTTGCCCGGCGAACAGGAAACCGTATCCGGCGGTCCACAGTTTGGCCATGTCGCGCGCGGAGGTGAACAGGTACCCGCCGCGATCACCCATTCTGGAAGCCGCGCCTGCCTGTTCGGCCCACGTGTTGAAGCAGTCGAGGCCATACGTTTTGTACAGCCAGTCGTAAGACGCGTTGTCGGAATTGCGCAGGACGGCGTCGACCTTTTGGTGGACGGTGGCGGACTGCGCGTCAGCGGATTGGGCCACGCTGTTCAGGTCGACGGTGCCCGTTGAGAACAGCGATATCAGGTATGGCGCCTCCGCCGACGAGGCCGAATAGATCTGTGCATCGGCGTTGTATGCGATCGTGCGGCCGGTCGTGATGTCGGCGAGCACGAACGATGCGGTATATCCGTCGGCTTCGAAAGTGGCGATTTGAGACTGCACGGCGGCCTGCGAATCGGCGCTTAGCGTGAAGCCCTGCGTTGTGATCGTGGCGCTGCCCTCGACTGCGGAAATGCCGTCCAGCGCGACCTGCGTCGACGACGAGACGGCTTGTGTCTGCGATTGCGGCGCGCTGTTTTTCTTAAGCGCGCCCGACGTGGAGGACGTTTCCGAAGACGTTCCCGAGGACGCCGCTGCGTGGGCTTCCTCTTCGAGATGCACATCGACAAGACCCACGCCCATGGCGAAGCCGATCAGGCAGGCGATCAGCAGGCCCACGACGGACACGGAACAGCAGTACAGTGCCTTGCGCTTGACGTGTTTTCCAAAGTTCATGCCGACTTCACAACCTTAGATTTCAATGCCCGCATCCGTTTGCGATGATATTGCGCACCGCGTTTCACTGGGGTCAGCCTAGCGCATGGACCCGAACTTCGGGGGTAATAGGTCAAAACGACCGCGTATGTCCGATTCTGGAGAAACGGGCGGTTGTGCGATCGAAAACGCACGCTACGCGACCAGTCCGCCGAAAATCGACCACTAAAGCGGCAAAAACTAACGCCCTGCACGTCCGATTCAGAGGAATCGGACGTGCAGGGCGTTACTAGATTGCGTTAAAAGGCTTGGAGTTAGGGTGTCAGGAAGTCAGCACTCCCACCCTAATTCCAGCCGGCCCGATTCAGGCATGCGCCAGCGCGCGCATCTGCTCCGGGTCGATGACCTTCTTGTGCTCGCGGCCTTCCTTCGCGCCTTCGGCACGTTCGAACGCGTCGACCTTCTTCCAGCCGGCGAAGTCGATCGGCTTGACACCGCGGGAAGCCAGCAGACGGTCGATGGATTCCGGATCGCGGTCAGCGGCCACGCGACCGCCTTCGGCGGCCTTGGACAGGTCCTCCAGCATGTTGGTGACGATGAGCAGCGCGTCGGACTTGGTGGAGCCGATCAGGCCGACCGGACCACGCTTGGCCCAACCGGTGGCGTACAGACGCTCACGCACCTGCGCGCCCTCGCCGGAGGCCTCCGTGGTGATGCGGCCGTCGCCGTTCGCGTTGGCCAGGTGCGCGCGACGCTCGTCGTACGCGATGCCCGGCGCGGTGGCCGGCTTGTAGCCGATTGCGTGATACACGGCCTGCACCGGGTACTCTTCGAATTCGCCGGTGCGAGTCATCTTGCCGTCCGCGGAAGTCGTCGTCTTCTCCACGCGAATCGCCTTGACCTTGCCGTCCTCGCCCAGCACTTCGACCGGAGCGGAATTGAAGTGGATGCAGTACTTGCGATCCGCCGGGTCGCCTTCGAAATCGGTGTCGCCGTCGTCTTCCATGTCCTCGGCCATCTCGCGGATGGTGAACAGCTCCTCGACCATCTGACGGGTCAGCTTGTCCTTGCCGGCCTCCTCGATAGTGTCGTCGTCCAGATCGAAGTCGTCTTCGTTGATGATCAGCTGCACGCCCGGCAGCTTCTCCATTTCGCGCAGCTCCTGCACGGAGAACTTGGCCTGAGCCACGCCACGGCGGATGAACAGATGCAGAGTCTTGGCCTTGTTGGCCTTGATGCCTTCGTACACGTTGTCCGGAATGTCGGTGCGTTCCTTCAGGTCGTCGGCGTTGCGCATCAGCTCGCGCGCCACGTCCATGGCCACGTTGCCGCCGCCGATCACAGCGACTTCCTCGGCATCGAGCGGCCATTCGCGGGCGCCGGTCGGGTAACCGTCGTACCATTCCACGAACTTGGCGGCACCGTACACGCCGTCCAAGTCGGCGCCCGGCAGGCCGAGCGGCTTGTCTTCGACGGCACCAGTGGCGAACAGCACCGCGTCGTAACGTTCCAGCAGCTCGTCAAGCGTCACGTCCTTGCCGAATTCCACGTCGCAGTACAGGTGGATGTCCGGGTTGTCGAGCGTCTTCTCGAGAGCGGATGCGATGAATTTGATGGAAGGGTGGTCGGGGGCCACGCCGTAGCGCACCAGGCCGAACGGCACCGGCAGCTTTTCGAACAGGTCGATGCGGGCCTTGGTGCCCAGTCCCAGCTCTTCGCCGAGCTTGCCCAGCTGGCGCAGGAAAATATCGGAAGAGTAGACGCCTGCGGGGCCGGCGCCGATTACAGCAATACGAAGTTCGTTGGTTTCGCTCATATGTTCCAGCCTAATATATTCCCTGCATTTCCAACAGGGGGCATACGGCACTTTCTTGCGATTCCCTTACTTGCCTCGCAACGCGCAGCCCGGCCCATGTGCCGGCGCAGGAGAACGTACAATCGCAGAAGATCACAATCGGTCCCTCACTAAAGAAGGTCCTTATCGTAAGAGGGTGGGCATATGCGCATTCACATCACGTATACCGGCGGCACCATCGGTATGGTCGAGTCACCGAACGGTCTGGTTCCGGGCGCCGATATGCGCGGCTGGCTGCGCCGGCTGATTGAGGACGCGCATCTGGCCCCGAGCTTGTTCTCGTTCACCGAGCTGGACCCGCTGATCGATTCGTCGAACGCGACGCCCGACAATTGGCAGACAATGGCGGACGACCTGCGCGCGCACCGCGATGACGCCGACGCATTTGTGGTGTTGCACGGCACCGATACGATGAGCTATTCGAGCGCCGCGCTGTCTTACGCGCTGACCGGTTTCGGCAAGCCTGTGATTTTCACGGGGTCGCAGCATCCGCTCGGCAAAATCGAGTCGGACGCCACCGCGAACGTCACGGGTGCGCTGAACGCCGCGATGAGCGGACGTTTTCATGGCGTCGGCCTGTTCTTCGGCCATCATCTGTTCGCCGGCAACCGTGTGAGCAAATCGTCAAGCTGGGCGTTCGAAGGGTTTTCGGCGCCGTCCACCGGCCCGCTGGCACGTACCGGCACGCCGTGGCATTGGTATGCGGGCGATTCGGCCGGCTCCGGTTGCGGTTGGACGTCGCCGCTGCCCTACTCCCGTCACGATGTGGCCGTGATCGACATGGCTCCCGGCATTTCCGCCGCGCGATTGGCCGCGATGCTCGACCCTCGTCCGGAAGCGGTGCTGTTGCGCGCGTACGGCGTTGGCAATGTGCCGAGCGACGAGCCAGGACTGACCGACGTGATCGCCGACGTGCTGCATGACGGCGTGCCTGTCGTCATCGCATCGCAATGCCAGCAGGCGGAAGTGCTGCTCGGCCATTACGAGACGGGCGACGCGATTGCCCGCGCCGGTGCGATCGGATCGGGCGACATGACGCTGGAAGCCACGTACGCGAAGATCATGTTCCTGCTGTCGCAGGGCGTGGATGCGGCCGATTTCGGCACGTGGATGCGCCGGAACATCGCTGGCGAAATCTCGCCCAGCTCGATGTAGCACGGCGCAACGCGGTTCAGCCTCCGCACGGCTCGTCGCCGCAACCGGCGCTACTCGCGGTCGAGCAGGGCGGTGAGCGCCCACAGGATGCTGACCACGTCGATCGCTTCCTGCATGAACGCGCCGACGACCACCGGAATGAGGTTGAACGCGGCCGCGACCATGCCGATAATCGCCAATCCAAGGCCGACCAGCACCGCCTGCAGCATCACTTTCTTCGTGCGGCGGGCGATGGCGATGGCGCGCGGCACGGAGGCGATGTCGTCGTTCATAATGACCACCTGCGCCGATTCGGACGCGGCGGTGGACGTGCCGTCGGTCATGGCCATGCCGATGTCCGCAACCGCCAGCACGGGGGCGTCGTTCACGCCGTCGCCGACCATCATCGTCACCTGTCGGGTCATGGATTCGCCGACCACGCGCTGTACGACCTTGTCCCACGCCGGCTGGTTTTGGTGCGCGTCTTCCGTGGCGTTCTTGACGGCCGCGACCTTGCCTTCGGGGAAGAGTTCGGATTGCACGTCGTCGATGCCGACCTCGCCCGCGATGATGCGTGCGGAAGCCTCCTTGTCGCCGGTGAGCATGGACAGTTTCTTCACGCCGAGCCGGTGCAGTTTTTCAAGGGACGATTTCGCGTTTTCGCGCGGCACGTCACGCAGCACGATGCGCGCGGCGAGCTTGCCGTCGATCGCCACGTACGCGGCCATTTCGTCCGGCTCGAGCGGGGCGAACAGCGAATTCACCTCCGGCTTCTTGGAAGCGCCGGCAGCGGTCCCGGTCGCCGAATCGCCAACCGCGCTATCGGCCACAGCACCAGCCGCAGTACCGGCCGCCACCCCTGCGCCCAGCACATGCGTGAAGCCGGCCTCGTCGGCCGTCACGTACGCGAAACGACCCACGCGCACGGCATGCCCGTTCACCTCGCCGGACACACCCTTGCCCGACTGTTCCTCGATGTTCTTCACCACGGGGTAATCGCGTCCATGCCCCGGCAAATCGCGTTCGGCGCACAGCCGCTGCCCGTTCTCATAGCGCGCGTACAGTTCCTGCATGGCCTTCTGCCCGGCCGCCGCGATGCCCTTCGACAGAATGTGCACCGAGTAGCCTTCCACCACGCCGGCCATCATCAGAATGTGGTTCTCGTCGTACGGCGAGCTGTTTTCGAACGGCTTCTCGACGCGCACGACCTGCGGCTGCTTGACGGTAAGCGTGCCGGTTTTGTCGAAGAAGATATGCGATACGCGGCCCAGGTTTTCCAGCACATCCTGCGCTTTGATAAGAATGCCCGCCTTGGCAAGGCGACCGGTGCCGGCCACGTACGCGACGGGAGCGGCGATCAGCAGCGGGCAGGGCGTGGCCAAAACCAGCACCTGCGCGAATCGCAATGGCGTGCCTGCGACGGCCCACGCGATGCCGGCGATCGCCAGCGAAAGAATGGTGAACGGCACCGCCAGCACATCGGCGGTTTTGACGACGGTCGGGCGCGATTCCTGCGCCGACGACACCAGTTCGAGGATCTTCTGATACTGCGAATCCTGCGCCAATTGCGTGGCACGCATCGTCAGCGCGGTCGATCCGTTGACCGCACCCGACAGCACGCGCGCGCCCGCATACACTTCGCGCGGCACCGGCTCGCCGTTGATATTGCTCAGATCCAACGTGGCGACGCCCGACAGCAGTTCGCCGTCGACCGGCACCGTTTCGCCCGGCAGCACGAGGATCACGTCGCCAAGCTTGACCTGGTCGACCGGAACGGTTTCGAAATGCTCGCCGGCCGCGTCGTAAGGCTTGGTTTGGGTGGTGGACTTATTCGTTTCCGCAGCGTTAGGCACATCCACACTGGCGACCTTGCGAAAGCCGTCCGCCGTCATGTCGCCCTCAGCATCACCGGCAGTACCGTCGGCCCCGGCAGCCGCCGCACGTGCACCCACGCCCGGCAACGTCACCACGTGCGCGGTCCGCGGCGCCGCATCAACCAGCGCCGTCAGGTTGCCTTCCGCCTTCGACTGTGCGAATTCCTCAATCGCCTCGCCGGAGGAAATCATCAGCACCACGGCCCACGCAGCCCAGTATTCCTGCACCGCCACCGTCGACGCGATCGCAATAACCGCAAGCAAATCCACACCGACGTGACCGTGCCGCAAATCGTCAATCATGCCGATCACAGTCACCACAATCGTGTACACGACCAGCGCGATCACGATCCACTGCCCGACACCCGGATTGAACGGTCCGAAAGTCAGCGAGACGCCCGCAGCCTCCCACGGACGCCACGAACCCAGCAATGCCAACGGAATCGCGGCAATGATGGCGATCGGCAGCAGCGGAACTTCTTTGCAAATGGAAATGATTCTACGCATGAGAATCTCCTTACGCTCGTATCGGACGCCTTGTTAACCCATCGGCGCCCCGCCTGCGCGGACCATCGATACACGGCGTAAAAAGATATTTCCAGCATAACAGAGCATTGCGATTGCCGCGGCCGTTTGCGTGTGCTTCCGTTCGTCGCGCGCGTTCCGCGCATACGAAAAGGGCCGTGCGATTGCTCGCACAGCCCTTGTTTTCCGCCGTTTTTCGGCTTGTTCAGCGTTTTCCGCGATTACGCGGATTGCGGTTGCGACTTCGCCGTCAGCCTATCGGGTGGCAGCCACCCGTATCGCTGTCGGCATGAACGCCGCACACCGTACGTTGCCGTACGATGCCGCGCATCCGGCTTTACCACAGACCGAACGGATCGAACAGGCCACCGCCGTCGCCGTTGTTGCCGTTACCGCCATTCTGGCCGTTCTGGCTGCCGCCATTCTGGCCGTTGCCGTTATCGTCGTTGCCGTTGTTCTGCTGACGCTGTTCCTGCTTGTTAGAGGAGTTCGTCTTGGTCTCTTCCTGGTCGAGCGTCACTTCGAGATCCATGGTGTTGCCGCCGCGCACAACGGTCAGCTTCACCTTGTCTCCCATGGCGGAGGCGCGCACGTAACCGAGCAGCGAGTAGTTGTTGTTCACTGCCTTTCCGTTGAACGCCACGATGGAGTCGCCGGCCTTCACGCCGGCCTTGGACGCCGGGCCACCGTCGGTCACGGCCTGCACCTGGGCGCAGCCGCGGGTCACACCGTCCGCTTCCACCGAGGAGCTCTTGATGGTGATGCCAAGCACCACATGCCTCACGGAACCATTGTCGATGATTTCGTTGGCCACGCGCTTGACAAGGTTCGACGGGATGGCGAAGCCAATACCAATCGAACCGGCAGTACCGGACGAGCTTGCGGTGGAGGCGATGGACGAATTGATGCCGATCACCTGACCAGCCGCATTAAAGGTCGGACCACCGGAGTTGCCCGGGTTGATGGCCGCGTCGATCTGCACGGCGTTGGTGACGATGGCGTTGTTGTCGTCATCGGTCACGGTCACCGGGCGGTTGAGCGCGGACACGATGCCGGTGGTGGCGGTGTCGTCGTAGCCGAGCGGATTGCCGATCGCCATGACGGCCTCGCCGACGGCGAGATTGTCGGAATCGGCGAATTCCGCGACTTTCAGATCGCTCGGCGGATTGTCGAGCTTGATCACGGCCAAATCGGTGGTGGTGTCGGTGCCGACCACCTTCGCGGAATAGACGGCGCCGCTGGCGAGCGTCACCTGAATCTGCTGCGCGCCGGAAATCACGTGGTTATTGGTGGCGATATAGCCCTTGTCGCTGATCACCACGCCGGAGCCCTTGGCTTCGCCGTCGCTGGTCGCCACGTCGATGGCCACCACGGAATCGGACACTTCCTTGGCCACCGCGGTCCAATCGACCGCCGTACCGGACTTCGCCTTGGCGGAACCGGAACCGGACGTGTTGGACTTGACGTCGGACAGCGAGCTGGAGGTCGGCACATGCACCCAACCGTTGGTAATCGCGGTGAAGCCGACGCCGAGGCACAGTGCGCCGGACACCAGTGCGGCCACAACGGCGGTGACCACATGGCTGGTCATGCCGGACTTCTGCTTGGTGACGACCGGCGTCTGGTTCGTCTGGTTCGGGAAGCCCTGCCCCGGAGCGCCGAACGGATTGCGGTTGCCCGGTCCCGCAGGGGGCATGTTCGCGCCGTACTGCGGCTGCTGCTGATTGTTCTGCTGCGCGCCGTTCTGCGCGGACGAGCCGCCAAACGGATTGCCGAACGGATTGCCATTGTTCCGCTGATTGCCGGTCGTATACGGGTTGCCGAAAGCGCCGAAGAACGGCGGACGGTTGTCCTGCGGCTGGCCCTGCTGCTGCGCGCCGTACTGCGGTTGCTGGGCGGTCTGGCCGCTGGCATCGCCAGCCGGCGGCGTCGGCACCGGACCGTACGCGCCGTATTCGGGCGCCGGACGGTACTGTTCGGTCGGCGCATCCTGCGTCGCGTTGTTGATCACCGTGCGTTCACCGGCAGCGGAAGCATAATCCGGCGTATCGTCAGCGGTATTGCCTGCCGTGCCATCCGCCGCGTCCACGGTAGGAAGGGCGGTGGTGGGCTGCTCGCCCGCGTTCGGCACTGCAATCGGTTCGGTAACGGAAGTCTGTGCTTCGTCGGCGACGTTCTCGCTCGGCGTCTGCGGCGCGGTCTGCTGCGTGCCATCCTGCGGCTGGGCGATGTTCTGATCGCTATTATCTTCAGCCATTGTTGCTCCTTATTCGTCTCGCGGCATTCAACATGATCAGCAATCGTGCCGCTCGAACTGCTATCTAAGAGTAAAGATACCTGCTCTGGAAGTTTCCTGAATGTTTGTTGAAAGTAGCAATCGAATCGCTTGGCAGTTTGCTCCATACGATGCCACCGTCGACCGCCGATGGCGCCACCGCGGCAATCGGCGCTATCGCATACAGTTGAGAGCATGACAAGCTTGAACGAACCACAGACCGGCGCGGTGGCGCACGAGACCTCAGCGGCCAACACGGCAGCCCGCGCAACGCACGACGCAGCAGGCAACACGACCAGCGCGGCATCGACCGAAAACCTTATTGAGCATCCCCGCGGCGCGGAACCCGGCAAGCCCGGCCGCCGCGACGCGTTCTACTTCGAGCAGAAAACCCGCCTGCCAGATGCGGCCGATGGCAAGGGCCGCGGCGGCGCGCGATACGGACGCACCGGCATCATCCACACCCCCCACGGCGACATCCACACCCCGGCGTTCGTGCCGGTGGCCACGCAGGCCGCGATGAAGGCCGTGCTGCCCGAAACCATGAAGGATCTTGGCGCGCAATGCCTGCTGTCCAACGCGTTCCACCTGTATGAACGACCCGGAGAACAGGTGCTCGACGAAGCCGGCGGACTCGCCAAATTCATGAACTGGAACGGTCCGACGTTCACCGATTCCGGCGGATTCCAGGTGCTGTCACTCGGCGCGGGCTTCAAGAAGACGCTCGCCATGGACGTCACCGGCATGAAATCGGACGACGTGATCGCGGAAGGCAAGGAGCGGCTCGCGTTCGTGGACGAGGACGGTGTGACGTTCAAGTCGCCGCTCAACGGCTCGCTGCACCGGTTCTCCGCCGAAATCTCCATGGGCATCCAGCACAAGATCGGCGCCGACATCATGTTCGCTTTCGACGAGCTGACCACGCTGATGAACACCCGCGGCTACCAGGAACGTTCCGTGGAACGCACCTACCGCTGGGCGCAACGTTGCGTGGCCGAGCACAAGCGGCTTACCGAGGAACGTCTCGGCAAGCCGTATCAGGCGCTCTACGGCGTAGTGCAGGGCGCGAATTACGAGGATCTGCGCAGGCATGCCGCCGAACAGATCGCTTCGCTCGATTTCGACGGCGTCGGCATCGGCGGCGCGATCGAGAAGCGCATCATCGGCGACACCTGCGCCTGGATCTGCGACGCGATGCCGGAAAGCCGACCGCGCCACGTGCTCGGCATCGCCGCGGTGGACGACATCTTCGCCTGCGTGGAGAACGGCGGCGACACCTTCGACTGCGTGGCCCCCGCGCGTTGCGGCCGCAATGGTGCGATTTTCACGCGCCACGGCCGCTACAACATCAAGCGCGCGCAGTTCAAGCACGATTTCGGCCCACTTGAGGAGGACTGCGACTGCTACACCTGCACGCACTATTCGCGCGCATACGTGGACCACGCGCTGCGCGCCCGCGAATTCAACGGTTTCACGCTGGCGACGATCCACAACGAGCACTTCTTCGTGAAGCTGCTCGACGATATCCGAGCATCGATCGACGGCGGCTATTTCAACGAATTCCGCGACGAGACACTCGCCAAGTTCTACGAGAACGGTTCGAAGGGCTGAGCCAGAGGAGCTGGATGGAAGTCGCGGGGCTTGAGCATTTGCTACGCAAACGCGGCTTTTTGAACAAAGGATGGCTCCATCGTCTGGAGGTCCACAGGGCCTCCTCCCTCCTCGCGTCGCACCGCTTTGTGCATTCGCTTTGCGAATACGGCGGTGCGACACGCCGATTTGTGCCACAGATAGTAAAGGTGTAAATTAGTCGATTGTCTGCGAGCGTGGCGGAATGGTAGACGCGCTGTCTTCAGGTGGCAGTGAGTGTATGCTCGTGGGGGTTCAACTCCCCCCGCTCGCACGGGTCGAAAAGGGCTGGAATCCAACGATTCCAGCCCTTTTGCTTTATCCAAAACGTATGAAATGTGACAAAAAAAGTACTAAACATGCGCCGAAAGCCCAGCTATCTCAGCAGAAACAGACAAACGGACATCCAAACCCAAAACCAGCACCACAAATGTCCGATTCTCCAGAAAACACAATCCGAATAACCAATTCGGCAGAATCGAACACATAGCCACCCAAAACCACACTTCACGTGACCGGTTGGAAAAACAGATACGTAACGCATTGCAGACCAATCCCATGCGTCCGATTCTGAAGAAAAATGAAATTCGCCGCACGACTTTTCCGCGCACGCAAGCGCAAGCATTTCCCGGTATTTCACTGTGAGCATAATCGCGGAATGAGCAGGACACGGAAGAGTTGGGTGAAGTGAAAGGTCAAGGTCAGGAGCCCGGGAGGGTTCCGGATGCGGCAACGAACCCGGTCGCCGGTCTCGCTGGATGGTGACGCCGCAGCGATAATCGCACGGCCGGCTGCCAAGCCGCATTACTCCGCGCACAGAACGCGCATTTGCTTAAGGAGTACCGATTATGGCAATGTTTCCGGCTTTGATGAATGACACGATGTTCTCCGATCTGTTCGACGATCCGTTCTTCGAGGGTTGGCGCAACATGGACCGCGCAGCCGCATGCGATCCGAACATGTCCGCAGGCATGATGAGCACCGATGTGCGTGAGACCGACAAGGGCTACATGGTCGACATCGACATGCCTGGCTTCAAGAAGGACGACATTTCGCTGGACCTGCAGAACGGCTATCTGACCGTTTCCGCGCATCGCAACAGCTCGCACGAGGACAAGGACGACAACGGCCGCTGGCTGCGTCGCGAACGCTACGCCGGCTCTTGCTCTCGTAGCTTCTACGTTGGCGAGGACGTGAAGGATTCCGACATTCACGCCAGCTACAAGGACGGCACCCTGTGCCTGGAAATGCCGAAGCCCGAAGCGCAGCAGCAGGTTGAGACCAAGCATCAGATTGCGATTGAAGGCTGATTTCCAGCTGCCGTACGTCATATTCGCACGTCGTAAGTCACGGTAATCGCCAAGCAAAGCGAAGCCGGACGCCCATAAGTGGGTGTCCGGCTTTTTTGTTTGTCCGCACGCCGCCGCCCGAAAAGCAACGCCCGTCACGGCACTTAACGCACCAAAAACACCATGATGAGAATCATCACGAATCCAACCAAATCGGTCGGTTCGAACACCGCGTCCGTCCATGCCACCGCGGAAATCGTGGCCATCACCGGTTCGCTGGTGCCGAGCATGGTGGCACGCATCGAACCGACGCGCACCACGCCGGCCATGTACAGCCAGAACGCGCCGAATGTGCCGCCGATCACGGTGAACGCCATCAGCCCCACACCCAGCCAATCCAACTGCGGCGCCGTAGCCCACGGCCGCACGAACGGCAGCAGCACAAGCCCGGAAATCAGGAACGCGATGCCATTGACGGTGAAGTTGCCCCAACGTTCGATGAGCTTGACCGGAAGAAACACCATGGCCGCCGTGGACGCCGCGTTGATAGCGCCCCAAATCAGGCCGACCAACGGCAGTTTCAGCGTGGTGAAGTCGCCGCCGGTCGCAATCAGCACGGTTCCCGCGAAGGCGAGCGCCACGCCGATGCCTTCCCGTACGCCGGGCAGTCGCCGCCCGCGCAGGCATACGACCCCCAAGACGAACAGCAGGTTCAGGCTTTGCAGCACGGTCGCGGTGCCGGAGTTGGTCCAGTTGATCGATTCGAGGTAGGCGACCTGCACCAGCAGCACGCATATGATGGCGGTGACCAGCAGCCGCGGATATGATTTGCGATCGCGTAGCGCGCCGGTAAGCAGTTTCGGCGTCATGATGGCCGAACAGGTGAGGAAAAGCACGCCGGCTGCCAGTTCGCGCACGCATGCGATCCACAGCGGCGAGGCGTGGTACGTGCCCATGAGGATTTTGGAGACGGTGGCGTTGACGCCCCACAGCACGCCGCCGCACAGGGTCATCGCAATGCCGATAATCAGGTCTTTCGGCGTGCGTTCGAACGTTTTTTCCGCCACTGCGGCCCCTTCCCCTTCACTGTTCGCTCATCGCACACCGTACACGCCGCATGTGTCTTGCAGTGGCAGCCGCTCACAGACTGTCCGCGGGCGCGCTGAGGAAGTCGAGAATCTTGTTCACATACGGTCCGACCACCGTGTTCGGCATGGAGAAGATCTCGTGCAACGACTCGCCGTACCGTATTTTTTCGATTGATCCGCCGCCTTCGCGCACGCGTTCCACGAAATCGTCCTGCGGACCGTTCAGGACCCAGACGTCACGGCCCGCTTGGAACAGCAGCGTCGGAGTTTCGATCGCACCGCACATGTCCGGTTTGAGCACGGCTCGAGACAATGCCATCGCCTGATGCGCCCATTCGAAGGTGGCCGCGTTGGTCTGGCATGCCACGTCGTCGACGCGCTGCTTGTGGAACCAGCGAACGCGCGCCTCGGACGCGCCCTTATGCTCGTCGAGATCGAGTTCGGGGGAAAAATCGGTGTGACCGAATACGCGCGCTTTGCCGAATCCCAAGCCGCACAACGCGCCTGTAGCGATGCGTGCGATCCATGTCGGCATACCGACGACGGGGGCGATCATGGGTGCGGACAGCACGGCCTTGTCGAACAGGCTCGGATAGTGTTCCATCACGGCCGCGCCGATGCCGCCGCCCATCGAATGGCAGTACAGGTTCAGTGGCTCGCCGCACGCGTATTCGCGGCCCACAGTGTCGGCGAAGGCTGCGAAATCGGCCACGTACCGACGCCAATCGTCGATCCACACCAGGCTGGGATTGCTCACGTCGTGTGCGGAATGGCCGTGCCCGCGATGCTCGAGGATGCATACGGAATAGCCGGCCAGCAGGAAATACCATGCCATCTCGCTGTATTTTCGCACAAATTCGGTGAATCCGTGCGAAATGACGATCGCACCGCGGAACACGCCCGAAGCGCCGTCCTCACGCAGCGCATCGAATTTGGCCGCGTCGTAACAGCAATAGTGCAACCGGCCGGGTTCGTCCAGTTTGGGCAGCGCGTCGCCGTTCCAGTCAACGGTGGCTGGATCCATCCATCCTTCCGTCATGCAGGCGTCCAGCGCGGGCAGCACCTTGCTTTCCATTTCGGCGTCGTAATTCGCCTCGTCGAGCAGCCTAAGAGTCATGCTTTCATCATACGAATCCCACATGAACAGCCTTCAGAGCCCCACGCTTCGGCTCCACGGATCGAACGCGCCTCCTCACTCGTGGACGCACTCCCCCGTACAATGTCGGTATGAAAATCATGTCATTGTGTGTGGCATTCGTCATGCTCTGCACCATGCAGCCAGCCGGAACGATGACCCCTTCCAACGGGAAGGCTGCCATCTTCGCCGACGCGGCGAGAGGAACCGCATCCGCCATCATCGACTGCCCGCCGCCGCTTTACTGGCTGTGTGGAAAGTGAGCCATGCGATGAATCCCACGAAATCCGCAGCTCCCATACCAAAAATCCACCGTGTAGCGCTGGTCGACAACGATCCGCGCGCGTTGGAATCGCTGAGCCTTCTCATCGAAGCGAAGGTCCCCACGGCCTACGTGGTGTGGACGGCCACTTCCGGCGACGAGGCGATCGAACGTTGCCAGAGGAACGACGACAATCTCAACCTGCTTGTATTGGACATGTCCATGGAGGGCTTGCAGGGGCCGGCCATCTGCCATCGGATCCGTCTCATGGACAGGCATCTGCCGATTCTGGGCATCACCAGCTTCTCCATCAACAGCTACCGTAGCAGGCTGATGGAAGCCGGAGCGCAGGGACTGATCGGCAAGGAGGATTCCGATCAGCTGGCGAAGGCCATCGAGCGGCTCTGTGGAGGCAACGTTATGGAGGGATTCGAACCTCCCGCCCTGGCCAACGTGCGCATCAGACGCGAGGAGGAGACCTCACCGCGGCTCACCGTGCGCGAGGAGCAAATCATCTCCCTGTGCGCCGACGGCATGCTGGACAGGGAGATCGCCGAACGACTGGACATCTCCGAAAGCACCGTGCGCAAGCATATGCAGGGCATTCTCAAGAAGCTGAACTGCAAGACGGCACGCCAGGCAGTGGCATTGTGGGTGAGATCGCATGCACGCTGAACCCACAAAACCCAGACCCGTAAGCGCCTTCCGCTCCTGGCACAACCATATGCGTGCCGACCATCCGAAACTCTGGCATCCGATCCGCATAACCATCGTGGTCATCACCGTATGGTGGATCCTGTTCTGCCTGCTGCTCGCCCCGACCGACAATCCCGCGGCGATCGTCTGGACCATCATCGAAATCGCGGTGCTGCTGCTGTCACCGTTCTTTCCGAAATCGATGTCGCTGCTGTTTCTGATCATGAGCCAGTCGGGACCTTGGCTCATACCCGGAGCCGACGTCAACTCGCTGCCGGGAATCCTTTACACGTTCGGCATGCTCGCCTACGAAACCAACAATCTCGTGGCGCTGCTGCTGCTCGCTTATTCCATAGGCGACCAGCTGTTCCGTCAACTGGTCCTTGACACGAGCCGCAGCAATCCCGTGGCCATCATCGCCATGGTCAGCCTGGTACTGATGCTCGGATGCGGTTTGCGATGGAACCAGGCCGTAGCCGGCAGCCGCGCCGAGGCGGAGCAGGCGAAAGCGCGATTACGGGAGATGGAAAGCCGCAGTCACATCGCGGAAGCCATACACGACGCCGTGACGGGAGATCTGTCCGCCGCAGCTTTCGTCGCGCAACGTCGCATCGATGCATTGTCCGGCGGAGACGATGGCGATGGCAGCGCCTCGACGGATGGTGACGACGGCAAGAACGCGGACGAAAGACGCGATGAGCTCGACAAATGGACGCAGGTCAACGATTACATCCTGTCCGCCCTGACCAACGTGCATCGCGTCATCGACGAACTGGATATGGACGTCACCGTCCTTGAGGAGGATGCGGACGGCAAGGCCTTCTCCGACCTGCTCAAAGCCACGATGGCCGGCGGCGACCGGCGTCTACGCGCGCTCGGCTTCGACACCACCTCGATCCTCCATGTGGCGGGCGGTGCGCCAAGCGCCTCCCCGAGCCTGGCCGGAATCGCCAATGACCTGCTTCGCGAGACCTACGCCAACATCGCGCGTCATGCCCAGTCCGGCAGCAAAGCCGACCTGTCGGTGATACTCAAGCCGAACGCCGTCGAAATCACGCAGATCAACCAGGCGAGGACCACCGAAACGGATCGCACGCAGCCGGGAGGCCACGGCCTCGCGTATTTCAGCAAACAGCTCGAATCGCATGGCGGCAAACTCGAGACAACGCTGCGCGACGGCGAATGGACGCTGTTCGCCTATCTGCCGATTCCGGTGCCCGAAACCCTGCCACCCCTTGCCGGACACCCCGAATCGTGACTGGCTCCGACGGTCGCGAGAAACGAAAGGGTACCACAAAAGGTGCTACACAGATGTGGTACACCCTTACTTGCAGGGGTGTTCACGCCATCCTATCTTCCCTATCGAGAAGGGTTACGCGTCTCCCTGTGACCCGACGGATACTTGGCAGTCCGTCGAATCGCAGGGGACGCGTTCTTTTTTTCTTCGGTTGTATCAGAACGTCAGTTCCGCCGGAACACCGTCAGACCAGCGCGTCGGCAAGGAAGTCGCGCTGCAGAAGCAGCAGGTTGCGCGCCACCGTCTCGTCGTTGGTCATGTGCGTGATGCCGTTGAGCGGCAGGAACGTGTGCTTCCTGCCGGCCGCCATCAGCGCCTGGCTCAATCGCAGGCTATTGGCGATCGTCACGTTGTCGTCGGCGAAACCATGGATAAGCATGAGCGGACGGCTGAGCTTCGGCGCGTCCGCGATGATGCTGTTGCGCTCGTATGTGGTCGGATCGAGTCCCAGATACCGCTCAGTGTAATGCGTGTCGTACAGCGTCCAGTCGGTCGGCGGGGCGCCGGCGCAGGCCGCGGCGAATGCGTCGGGCGCGTCCAGCACGGCGAGCGCGGATAGGAAGCCGCCGTACGACCAGCCGATCATCGCCACCTTGTCCAGGTCGGGTTTCGGCATGGAGACACCGGTTTCGGCGGCGAGCGAGGCGATCGCGTCCGGCAGCGCATGCACGGCGTCGACTTGGTCCTCAAGCGTCACGGCTTTCATGTTTTCGTAGATCGCGCGATCCCACTTCGGTCCGCGGCCGGTGGTGCCGCGACCGTCGGCGGTGACCACGATGTAGCCTTGGTCGGCCCACCACTGCGCGTCCCAGTAAAACGACTGGCTTTCCACGACCTGCTGGAAACCGGGGCCGCCGTAAGGCTTCATGAGGACCGGCAGCTGATCGGCATGCGCGTATGCGCTGTCGGCCGACGGTAGGATGACGGCCGCGTACAGGGCGCGTTCGCCGAGGCGGACGAATCGCACGTTCGGCATGAAACCGGGGGTTTCGGCGTGGTTTTCGATCGGCGAAACCACCATCGACATCATGTCGGCGGCGTCGACGCCATCACCGTCACCGTCCGTCGTGCGCACGTTCATGCAATGCTGCATCTGCATCGCGGCATCGTCCATGCCACGGCCGGTCACCACGCAACCGTCGCCGGCGCGGCTCATCGTCCACTGTCCGGGAACGTAGGTGAGCGGCTCCCAGTCGCCGTCGTAACGGATCGAGACCACGTCGAAGCTGCGGGCGTCGTGATCGTCCGCGTTGGACTGCCACAGGAACGGCAGATCGGCGGCCGGCAGCAGTTCCGGCGTGCGCTGCACCACGCACAGCACGTCGCCGTCGGTCACGTCGAGCACTTCGCGCACCTGCAGACCCTTGGGTGTGAATGGCGTGCCGTCCACGGTCAGACGGTTCGTGTCGGCGTCCATGTCGTTCATCGCGCACACGAGACGGCCGTCAAGCGTGTATGCGGGGGTGCCGGCGATCAGGTCGAGCCAGCAGTCGTTGCTATGTTCCTCAAGCACGCGCGTGGTGCCGGGTTCTTCGCCGGGCGCGTATTCGGGGATGGCGATGGAGAATGTCTCCACTTCGCTGCCGTCCTCGTCGGTGAAGCCGTTTTCCGGCGCGCTCATGGTCACGATAGGCTCGCCCACGTGGACGGCGAGCACCTGGTCGTGCTGCTGAAGCCGGTCCTGCACGAGCAACAGCGGCTCGTGGCCTTCGGTCCAGCTGACGGCGGCCAGGTATTCGTACGATCCGCGGTCCCATTCCACGTTGTGTGCGATGCCGCCGTAGTAGCAGCCGTCCGTATCGTAGCCGAGTTCCAGCAGCGTCAGATGCACGTCGGCGTTGGCCGTCATCGCCTGCGGATAGCGGCGGGCCTGCGCGGGTTTCGTCGGATCGGCCGGGTCGGCGATGTACCAGGTCTGTTCGTGGGATGCGTCGAAGGTTTCGAAGAGCACATACTTGGAATCGGGCGACCACCAGAAGCCGTCGTAACGGTCCATTTCCTCACCTGCGGCGAATTCGGCGAGACCGATTTTCCATTCGCCTGCTTGCGATTCGGCCGCGTCGCTTTGCGCGTCATCTTGCGTGCCGTCCTGCGTATCGGCAACGTCGTCAGCGTCGTCTTGCGGAACGGACGCGACGATGGACACCGCATCGCCCGCGTCTTCGCCTGCGTCCGTCGTGTCCGATACGTCCGCAAGATCGACGTCCACCAAATACGTGCCGGTCGTATACATGATGTGTCGTCCGTCGGGGCTGATGCGCGGGTTCAGCACCGGCTTGAATTCCGGTTCGTCGATGGCGATGCCGCGCGTCACGCCGGCCGCGATATCCGTCAGGAACAGCTGGCCGTTGATGGTGAACGTCACGCGGTTGCCGGCCGCATCGACCGAATAGCCGACGATGCCGGAACCACCTTCACGCGCACGTTCGCGGCGCGCCTTTTCCTCAGCCGGCACATCCTCGGCGTCGGCGTCAGCCAGCAGCGTACGCGGATCGGCAAGCAGAATCTCGTCGGTATCGCCATCGCTGCCGATCACGCTCATCCACAGGGAGGTGACGGTGTCCTCCGGACCGTCCGAACGCAGGAACAGCGCACGCGAACCGTCGCCGATCGCGCGGGCGGAACGTGGCGCGCCGCAGGTGAATCGCAAGGTACGGGCCTTCAGCCCAGGAAACTCATCAATCGCATCATTCATACCTTCCAATCTACCGACCATCACGCACCACTCGCCGCCAATACCCCGGACGCAACCCCCTTCACATGAAATTTTTGCAAGCAAGTAGCCTTCGAATTGGCGCTCGGCAGGCTACAGCGTAGGATAGTCAAGGACAGAAAGGGACAAGTATGAGTGTTCTCGACCGATTTGAGAAGAGCGTGGAAGGCGCCGTCAACGGGGTTTTCGCGAAGTTCGGGTCTAAAGACCTGAAGCCCGTCGACCTTTCCAGCGCTCTGGAACGCGAGATCGACAAAGAAGCCATGCCCGTCACGCGCGATCGCACCGTAGCCCCGAACGAGTACCGTTTCAAGCTCAGCACTCCGGATTTCAACAACATCGTCGAGTGGGGCGCCGAAACGCTCGCCAATGAACTTGCCGACAACCTCACCCAGTATGCGAAGAGCCAGAACTACGCGTTCGTCGGCCCGGTCGTGGTGATCTTCGAAGAGGATCTTGAACTTTCCAAGGGCGATTACCGGCTTTCCAGCGAATCCGTGCAGGGCAACACCGTGCCGGTCACGACCGACGCGCAGACCGAGGATTGCCCGATGCTGGAGATCGGCGAGCACCAGTATCTGCTCACCGAGGAAAAGACCATCATCGGCCGCGGTTCCGATTGCGACATCGTCATCGACGACCCCGGCATCTCCCGTCGTCACATGGAGATCGACGTCACCGACAATGGCAACACCGTCATCGCCCGCGACCTGAACTCCACCAACGGCATGTACGTCGAAGGCCATCATGTTGAGGCGGCAACGCTGCTCGACGGCAACACGATCACCATCGGCCGAACCCGCATCCTGTACTGGGCCTCCTCGCAGGAGCAGGAGTAATCAGCCCCAACCCGGAGAGCCGCCTTTTATGCTCACTGAATTAACGTTTGCGATCCTCAAGTACGGGTTTCTCGTACTGCTTTGGATCTTCGTGGCCTGTACGGTACGTTCGCTGTACAGGGATATCGAAACGCTCAGCCCGCGCAAGTCGCGGGCTCATCGTCGTAAGGAGCGTGCCGCGCGCAAGGCCGTCGAATCGCCTGCGCCCGTAGCCGCCGCAGCCCCTTCGGCAAGCGCCGCAACCAATGCCAAACCAACCCTGCTGGTCATTATCGATGGCCCCCTTGCCGGCAGTTCCGTCCCTCTGACCGGCAACACCATCACACTTGGCCGTTCCGCTTCGAACACCGTGGTGCTGGATGATGAATTCGTTTCCTCCCACCATGCGCGCGTCTACACCGATCCCGCCACCGGCCGTTGGGCCATCGAGGATCTGGGATCCACCAACGGCACCGTCGTCAATCATCAGCGTCTGAACGCGCCGATGATTCTTGGCGCGCGCGTGCCTGTGCGCATCGGTGCGACCACCTTCGAATTGAGGTGACGTTTTTGCCGACTTCCACCGCTTCGCAACAATTGTTCATGTATTCCACCGTCGTCTCCGACGTGGGCACCGTGCGTTCCAACAACCAGGATTCCGCGTTCGCCGGCGAGCATCTCATCGCCATCTGCGACGGCATGGGCGGGCATGCCGGCGGCGACACCGCCTCCACCATCGCCATCCGGTCGCTGGCGCACATCGAACAGGACAATGTTGACGGCGATGTGCAGGTCGTCTCCCATATGATGGCGACTTCCGTCATGGCCGCGCACGACGCGATCGTCGGCAAAGCCAAACGTGAGCGTCGTCTTGCCGGCATGGGCACCACCGTCACGTCCGTGGCGCTGGTAGCCGGCTGCTGGGTATTGGCGCATATCGGCGATTCCCGCGCGTATCTGCTGCACGACGGCCATCTGGTCCGCATGACCAGCGACCACAGCTACGTGCAGCATCTCATCGACACCGGCCGTATCAGCGAAGCCGAGGCGCGCAACCATCCGCAACGCAATGTGGTGATGCGCGTGCTGGGCGATTTCGACATCGATTCGCGCCCTGACATCGCCATCCGCAAGGCGCATCCGGGCGACCGTTGGCTGCTGTGCTCCGACGGCCTGTGCGGCGTGCTGGAAGATTCCACGCTTGAAGAAGTGCTGTCCACCTGCGCCGATCAGGAGGAGTGCGCGCAGCGGCTCGTATCGATGGCGTTGCGTGCGGGCAGCACCGACAACGTCACCGCGGTGATCGCCGACGCGACGCTCGCGCTCGACGCGGACGCGTTCGACCTGCCGCATCAGACGCCGCTGGTCGGCGGCGCGGCCAGCGCAAGCTTGGAAACCATCGCGGACATCGTCAACGAACCGGTCGCTTCCGCCCCGCCTCTGCGCGAAGGCAAACAGTCGCCGGCGGCGCGTGCCGCGGCCCTGCGCAGCGGCAAGGATCCCAACGAGGAGCCGAAACAGCCGGAACAGCGCGTCGCTCAGCCGTCGTCGGTCCGCGAAGACAATGGCGACCGTGTCAATACCGATACCGGGGAAATTCCGATTGTGCAGAAGCGCAACGGGCGTATTTCCGCCGATCCGAACGATCCGGAAGTCGCCAAGGCGATTCGCAACGAACATATCGAGGAACGTAAGACGAAACGGTCGCGCAAATTCCGCAACCGCATCATCACCATACTCATCATCATTCTGGTGCTGCTTGGCGTTGCCGGCGTGGGCGTGGGCACCTACCGTTGGAGCCAAACCAAGTACTACATCGGCGACAACAACGGCAAAGTGGCGATTTTCCAAGGCGTGCCGACGAGCATCTTCGGCGCCAAACTGTCACATGCCGTCACCGACACCAATATGAAGACCAGCGATCTGCCGCCAAGCTGGCGCGAACAGCTTGACCAGGGCATCTCCTTCGACACATACGGCGAAGCGAAAAGCCATACCCGTCTGATCAAAAAGCAGCTGAACGACGCGAAGCGCAAGCAAGAGGCGAAGCAGCAGGAGAAGGCCGAAGCCGAGCAGAAGGCGAAGGACGAAGCAGCCGCCAAGCAGAAGCAGCAGGAGGAAGCGGCGAAAAAGGCCGCCGATCAGGCCGCGCAGACCAACAAGTCGGGCGGTGACAAGTCATGATCGCAACACGCTTGAGACAGCTTGGCATGCTGCTGTTCAGCATGCTGCTGTTCAGCATGCTGCTGTGCGCGGTGGCGTTCTTCCAGATGTTTGAACGCACCACGAACGGCTTCCCGCAAAACTATGTGTGGATGCTCGCGTTCGTAAGCGCGCTGTTCCTGACCGCCTGGGGTCTGCTGCTGCGATTCCAGCCGCACGCCGACCAATCGGTCATGTGCTGCGTGCTGGTATTGACGGGCATCGGCGTCACGATGATCGCGCGCCTCGACCAAGACACCAAAACCACAGTGGCGTTCCGACAGTTGCTTTGGTTGGCGATCGCACTGGTGTTTGCCAACCTGCTGGTGGTGTTCATGAGGGATTACCGCGTATTGCGGCGATTCTCGTACGTCAGCATGGTGATCGGCATCGTGCTGTTGCTGTCGCCAATGCTGCCGGTGGTCGGTTCCGAACAGTACGGCGCACGCATCTGGGTGAAGATTCCCGGCTTGGGATCGTTCCAGCCGAGCGAATTCGCCAAACTGTTCCTGGCGTTCTTCTTCGCTTCGTATCTGTTCGACCATCGCGACCAGCTTGCCGTCGGCGGAAAGAAGATTCTCGGCATCCAACTGCCACGCATCAAGGATATGGGACCGATCATCGTGGTGTGGATCGTCTCCATGGGCGTTCTGGTCCTGCAGCATGATCTGGGCACGTCACTGATGTTCTTCGCCATGTTCGTGTCCATGCTGTACGTAGCCACCGGGCGTAAAAGCTGGATCGTCATCGGATTCATCGCCTTCGCCGCCGGCGCGGTGGCGGCGGCAAGCATCTTCAGCCACGTCGGCTCGCGTGTGGACGCCTGGCTCCACCCGTTCTCCGCGGCTCAATACAACAAGGAATACGGCGGCTCATACCAGCTCGTCACCGGCATTTTCGGCTTGGCTTCCGGCGGTCTGATGGGCACCGGCCTCGGTCAGGGCCACCCGTCGATCACCCCGATCGCAAATTCCGACTACATTTACGCGGCATTGGGCGAGGAGCTGGGATTGACCGGCCTGATGGCCATTCTCATGCTGTATCTGCTGATCATCGCAGCCGGCATGATCACCGCGATGAAAATCAAGGACGGCTTCGGCAAGCTGCTTGCGTCCGGCTTGGTGTTCACCATGGCCTTCCAGGTGTTCACCGTGGTCGGCGGTATCACGCTGGTCATTCCGCTGACCGGTCTGACGCTTCCCTACATGGCGGCCGGCGGTTCGTCGCTGATCGCAAACTACATGCTGGCCGCGCTGCTGATCGTCATCTCCAATTCCGCGAACAGGCCGGAATCCGAGATCGACAGCGACACATTCCAGCAGGAAGCCGTCAGGGTGTTGCGCGAACGCGAGCGGAACCGTCGTACCGAAATCGCCGGCAATACGCGTTCGGGTGCGGCGAAGGCTTCGGCCATCCCGGCCGTGCCGGCAAGCCATGCGGGCGCAGCCGGGCAAGCAGGTCATGCCGTGCCCGCCAATCGAACCAGCCAAGCCGGCCACACCAGCCAAGCCGGCCAGACCGATCAATCCAATCCGACGATTCCGATAACCGGAGTCCTGCCGACGATCGACCAGCAAGGAGCATCGCATGAATAAGTCGCTCCGCCAGCTGTTCACCATCGTGGTGGCCTTGTTCGTCATTCTGGGCATGTCCACCACCATCATCATGGCCATCCGAGCCAACCAGCTCACCAACGACGCACGTAACGTCCGCGCGCTGTACCACGAATACGGCGCACCGCGCGGGTCCATTCTCGCCGCGGACGGATCGGTCATCGCAAAATCCGATCCTTCCAACGATTCGTTCTCGTACCAGCGTTCCTATTCCGCCGGCGAACTGTATGCGCCGGTCACCGGATTCTTCTCCATCAGCCAGCGTGGCTGGAGCGGCGTCGAAGCGTCCCGCAGCTCGCTGCTGTCGGGCCAGTCGGAGCAGCTGCTCTGGCAGCGGTTCAAGTCGCTGTTCACCGGGCAGGAGAACAAGGGCGCCAATATCGAAACGTCCATCGATCCGAAGATTCAGCAGGCCGCATACAACAGCCTCGGCAGCACGGATGGCGCCGCAGTGGCCATCGAGCCGAAAACCGGCCGTATCCTCGCCATGGTCAGTACGCCCAGCTACGACCCGAACCAGCTGGCCAGCCATGACATGAGCCAGGCGAACAGCAACTACGGCGTGCTGTCCCAGGACGCCACCAATCCGATGCTCAACCGAGCCACTTCGCAGCTGTATCCTCCGGGGTCCACGTTCAAAACGGTGGTGGCCGCCGCGGCTTTGGAAACCGGCCAATACCAGCCGGATACGCAGATTCCGGCAGGAGCAAGCTACACGCTTCCCGGCACCGTCACGCAACTGACCAACGCCGTACCGCAGGCCGACGGCGCTGACGGCAAGATCTCCATGGAGGACGCGCTGGCGTATTCGTCGAACACCGCGTTCGCCCAGTTGGGCGTGTCGTTGGGCGATAACGCCGTCTCATCCATGGCCAAGAAACTTGGTTTTGACAGCCCGATCACCGTGGACGGTTCCGATTACACCGGAACCCCGTGGGTGTCGGTCACGTCGAAGTTCCCCACCGATATCAACGACGACAAGCTCGCATTGGCGTCGATCGGCCAGGGAGACACCGTGGTGACACCGTTGCAGAACGCTATGGTGGCCGCCGCCATAGCCAATGATGGCAAGCTTATGCAGCCCACGCTGGTCGACCGCGTGCGTTCCGCCGACTTGTCGGTCATTTCGCAGACCAAGCCCACGGTCATATCCCATGCGTTCAGTGCGGATACGGCCAACAAGCTCACCCAGATGATGGAGGCCGTGGTCACCAAGGAGAACACGAATCTGGCCATCAACGGCGTGCAGGTGGCCGTCAAGACGGGTACCGCGCAGATTGGAAACGGCAATACGTCCATCGACGGCTGGGTGATCGGATTCGCACCGGCGGACGATCCGAAAATCGCGGTGGCGGTCGTGGTGCATAACGTGGACCTGTACGGCTCGTTCGCGGCAGGACCGATTATGAAAGCAATGATGCAGGAGGCGCTGGCAGAATGAAACTGGTTGAAGGACAGCTCATCCACCGACGCTACAGGTTGGATTCCCGCCTGGCCCAAGGTGGCATGGGTGAAGTGTGGAAAGGCTATGACATCCAACTTGGACGTCCGGTGGCCATCAAGGCGCTACGTGGCGATTTGGGCGTCACCCAGGAGGCCAAACTGCTTCGTCTGCGCGCGGAAGCCCATAATTCCGCCAATCTTGCGCATCCGAACATCGCTGCGCTGTTCGAATATTACGAGCATGACGGCATCGGATTCCTCATCATGGAATACGTGCCGAGCAAGTCGCTTGCAGACCTGTACCACGAGCAGAACGGCCCGATGGACCCGATCAAGCTGCTGCCGATCCTCATTCAGACCGCACGCGGCCTGTTCGTCGCGCATTCCCATGGCGTGATCCACCGTGACGTGAAGCCGGCGAACATCATGGTGTCCGATTCCGGCGAGGTGAAGATCACCGACTTCGGCGTCTCCTACTCCACCAATCAGGAGCAGATCACGCAGGACGGCATGGTCGTGGGCACCGCGCAGTACATTTCCCCGGAGCAGGCGCAGGGCAAGCATGCCACGCCGCAATCCGATATCTATTCGCTTGGCGTCGTCGCCTATGAGGGCCTGTGCGGACACCGTCCGTTCACGGGCGCCACACCGGTCGACATCGCCGCAGCACATGTCAATAATCCGGTTCCGCCGCTGCCCGACACCGTCGATGTGCAGTTGCGTGAATTCGTCATGTCGATGTTGGCCAAGGACCCGCTGGACCGTCCGAAGGACGCGCTGGTGGTGTCACGCACCCTGTCCCGCATCGAACGCCGTCTGCTCGACCAGCAGACGCAGCTGGCCGACACGATGGTCGTCTCTTCGGGAGGAAGGCTTCCCCGACGTGTGGTCAGCAAACCCCATATCTCCGTGAGCAATGATTGGAAGGAACAGGGATGAACATCAACATGCCTACCTCTCTGGCCGGGGGCCGTTATCAGCTCGGCCAACTCGTCGGCCGTGGCGGCATGGCCGAAGTGCATGTGGCGACCGACACGCGTCTGGGGCGTACCGTCGCCGTCAAGATCATGCGCGCCGATTTCGCCACTGACAGCATCTTCCTTGAGCGTTTCCGCCGTGAAGCCCATTCCGTCGCGCAGATGAACAACCCGAACATCGTGAACATCTACGATTCGGGCGAGGAAACCGTCACCACGGAAACCGGCGAGATCGAGCATCTGCCGTATCTGGTGATGGAGTACGTCAAGGGTCAGACCCTGCGTGACATCCTCAAGGTGAATGGCGCGCTGAGCCAGCGCGACGCCGAGCAGGTGATGATGGGCGTGCTCAACGCGCTCGAATACTCGCACCGCATGGGCATCATCCACCGCGACATCAAGCCCGGCAACATCATGATTTCCGAGCAGGGCGTGGTCAAGGTCATGGACTTCGGCATCGCCCGCGCGATCGACGATTCCGCGGCCACGATGACGCAGTCGCAGGGCGTCGTCGGCACCGCGCAATACCTGTCTCCGGAGCAGGCGCGCGGCGAAAGCGTCGACATGCGTTCCGACCTGTATTCCGCCGGCTGCGTGCTGTACGAAATGCTCACCGGCCGGCCGCCGTTCACCGGTGATTCGGCGGTGGCGATCGCCTACCAGCATGTGTCGGAAGTCGCCACTCCCCCAAGCACGATCGTGCCGGGCCTGCCGAAGATGTGGGATTCGATCTGCGCGAAGGCGATGGCCAAGGATCGGCAGAACCGTTACGCCACCGCTTCCGAGTTCAAGAACGATCTGCTGACGTTCATGAACGGCGGTGTGCCGATGGCTGCCGCGTTCAACCCGTTGACCGACCTGACCAACATGAAGGCCCGCAAGCAGGCCGAAATGGATGCCGCCACCGTGCCCATGGCGCCGGCGACGGATGCGCCGACGCAGGCGTTCAATCCGGTCACCGGCCAGTTCGAGGCCGTGCCGAATCCGAATGGCGGAGTCGAAACGAAGACCCGTACGGAACAGCGTGCCAAGGCCGCGCAGGAGCGTAAGAAGAAGCAGATCATCATCGCTTCCGTGGTCGGCAGCATCGTTGTTTTGCTGGCCGTCATCGGTATTTTCTTCGCGTTGAACGGGCATAAGAACACTGCGGATCTGGTGTCCGTGCCGGACTTCACCGACACGTCGAACATTTCCCAGGCGCGTGTGGAAGAACAGCTTAAGGCCCTTGGTCTGAAGCTTGACGCCCGTGACGATGCCACATCCAGCCAGCCAAAGGGCACCATCACCAAGCAGAATCCGCAAGGCGGCAAGAAAGTGGCGAAGGGCTCCACGGTCTCCGTGTGGTTCTCCACTGGCCCACAAGCGGTCCCTGTTCCGGATGTGTCCGGCAAGACCCAGGAGGAGGCGAAGAGCATCCTCGAGGCCGCCGGATTCAAGGTAGGCAACGTCAAGACCGTGGATAACGCCACCATTGCGAAGGATCAGGTGGTGAACACCGATCCGGCCGCGAATTCGAAGCAGACCAAGGGCACCATCATCACGCTGTACATTTCGTCCGGCATGACCAAGATTCCGGATGGTCTGGTAGGCCAGGCCAAGGATTCGGTCATCGCGCAGCTCAAGCAGGCTGGTCTGACGCAGATCACCATCGAAAGCGAGTATTCCGATTCGGTGCAGTCCGGTGCAGTCACCCGCATCGATCCGGGTTCCGGCAGCACCGTCGAAATGGGCACCGCGGTGACCATTTGGGTGTCCACCGGCAAGCAGCAGGTGAGCGTGCCGTTTGTTACCAACTCCACACTTGCCGAAGCAAAGAGCATTTTGGAGGCCGCCGGATTCCAGGTAAGTGTCAACGGGCCACAGGATGATGACGCGACCGTCGTGTCGATGTCGCCGAATGGCGGCAGCCAGGCCGACAGCGGATCGACCATCACGCTGACCACCAAGAAATCGTCCAGCGACACGAACAACACCGACACGAACAACAACGGCAACACCAACAACCAGCAAGGCAACTAATAATTCAGGGGGAAGCGGCTCGACGCCCCCCTCTTTCCCTCAAAAAACCAAAAGCAGCCAAAGGCAGCACAAAAAGCCAAAGGAGCTTTGCTTCCCGCAGGTCCTGTTCACGACCGTAAGCTTGGCCGAACGGCCTTGAGTGTGTCGTGAACAGGACCTGCGGGAAGCAAAGCGGCGCCGCAAGCAAGCAACGCTGCGAGCCAAACAGCAGCCATCACCCATCACTCATTCATCGCAAAAAATCGCAATTCAGCAAGCTCAAAAAAGAAAACTACTCGCTCACCTTAGGCTGCAATCCAATCGACTTCTCTACCGCCGACTCCTGCCCGCACACCTTCAGCCAGTTGGCCAACAGCCGATACCCGTCCTGGGTCATGACGGACTCCGGATGGAACTGCACCGCGTACATCGGCTTGCTGCGGTGCTTGATTCCCTGCACGATGTGGTCGCCCTGCGTCCACGCGGTCACCACCAGCTCTTCTGGCACGGAATCAGGTTCCACGGCCAGCGAATGGTAGCGAGTGGCGGTCATCGGATTGGCCACGCCGTCGAAGATCTCATCGTCGATATGCTCAACCTGGCTGGTTTTGCCATGCATGATGGTCGGCGCGTGGCTCACGGTGGCACCGAACACTTCGGCGAGCGCCTGCATGCCGAGGCATACGCCGAACATCGGCTTGTCGAGCTTCGCGCACAGGCGGATCATGTCCTCGCTGGCGCCGGATTCGGCCGGAGCGCCGGGGCCGGGAGAAATCAGCACGCCGTCGTATTCGTCGATCACGCCCGGCTGGGACGGGTCGATCGCGTCGTTGCGCACCACGGTCACCGTGGCGCCGAGCGTCTTGAGATAGCCGACGATCGTATAGACGAATGAATCGTAATTATCTACCACCAGAATGCGTGCGGAATCGGTCATCATGCTCCAATCAACGTTTGAACAGCAGTGTACGTGCGTTCCGTGCCGCAGCAACGTCCGCGTCTCACGCAGCGGCAGCCTTTAGATGGCCGTGTAGTTCGACATCTCCTGCAACATCGGAATAGTCGACGCGGCCCACGGGAACAGCCATTCGAAGCACGATGCGGCCGCTGCGAAAACCAGCAGCAGCACCAGCAGCAGGCGGATCGGCAGCACGCCCGGCTGCAGTCGCACCAGGCTGCCGTACAGGCTGAAATCGGCCTTCTTTCGTCTTCCTGCGCGCACGTCGGCGAGATACGGCCATCGCCAGGCGACGGCGGCGGAAATAAATATGATCACGTATGCGGCGAGCGCGCCGAAGATCCACGGTTTCAGCGTATCGATCGACGACAGGAACGACGACTGTTCGTTGTTGACGAATTTGACTGTGCCGTTGGCGTTTTGGGAGGCCAGTTCCTGTGGGATGCCGTCGGCGACCTTCGCCCAGTAGGAGAATTCAGCGTAGCTGATCCAGCGGTGCGTCGGCGTGGAGTATTTCGGTTCGCAGGTGGTCATGGTCAACATGCGTTTGGTCGGTGCTGCGCCGGGGTTTTCGGGGTTGGCCGCCACCACTTCGGTCTGTGTCGGCAGCACGATTTTGTAGCTGGTGTAGTGGTACACGTACCAGTAATCCTGCGTGCGGACGATGATCGGGTCGCCTTCCTGCAGTTTGTCGACGTCGCCGAGCGGCTGCCCGTAGCCGTTGCGGTGGCCGGCGAATGCGAAGTTGCCGACCTGGCCGGGCATCTGCGAATCCGTGTAGTGGCCGAGGCCGTGCTTGTTGAGCTGTGTCAGGTCCGTGCCTTCCACCAGGTTGCGCTGCCATTGGCTGCCGAATCGCGGTATGTAGATTTGGGCGATGAGTTCGCCTTCCGTGGCGCTTTGCGGCTGTACAGGCGGGTCACTCTGCTGTGCCTTCGCCACGGTGACGTTGCCGGACTTTCCTGGATCAGACCAGGATACGGATTGGCGGGTTTCGATCTGGTTATGCTCCGACTGCACGCCCGTCCACCACATCTGCCATGCGATGTACAGCGCGCAGATGGCGGCGGCGGTCAGCATGAGTTCGGCGAGGATGCCGAGTATCGTCCACAGCGCGCTTTTGGTGCGTCCGCCACGGCTTGCCACATGTTTCATCGATTGTTATTTCCCCTCTTGCGAGTCGCCGTTCTTGTCGTTTTCGAGCGCTTTCGCATACTGCAACGGCTGCTGCAACGCGTCGGTCGCGTCGAAATGCAGTTTCGTTTTCTCGTCGACCTGCCATCCCAGGCCGAACGCGCTCACGTACTGCTTGTAGATGGACACTTCCTCGGAATCGTCGAGCGCTTTTCTCATGCCCTCCACTGGTCCAATCGCCGAGATTTTGAACGGCGGCGAATACTTCTTGCCTTGCAGCAGCAGCACGTTGCCGGAGCAGCGTACGGCGGAGTTGAACAATACGCGCTGATCCATGATCTGCATGGATTCGGCGCCTCCCGCCCACAGCGCGTTGACCACGGCTTCGATGTCCTGCTGGTGCACCACGTAATCGTTGATGTTGGCGCTGGATCCGTTGGCGTCGACCATGTTCTCCCATAGCGGCGAATCGTCGAGCGTCACCACCAGTCCCGGGCCTTCCACGGCGGGGAGCATGGTGCCGTTACCGGCGCTTTCGCTGTCTTGCGATCCGTCGGCGTTCTGGCTGTCGAGTGTTTTGCTCAGATCGTTGACTCTGGTGCTCAGCGCATCGATTTCGGACCGTAGCGAGTTCACTTTTTTCACGCGCTGTTCCACGAGTTCGGCGGTATCGTTGCTCACCACCACGGAACGGTTGACGCGCAGGTTGGTGGACAGCAGGAATCCGGAGAACAGCAGCACGAGGAACGCCGCGACGCCGGCCGCCTTCGACCGTTTCGCGCTGTGCTTTCCGGTATGCTTCGCCATACGCGCCTTTCCAAACCTGCCTGAATCCGCCGGGTTTCACTGAACAATTGTCCTGATTTTGAACAGTTTTACGCCGTGAGTTCGCCGCTTTCGAGTCTACCCACTATTATGACTTTTAGCCTATTAAAGGAGACTATGCTGATGGCTGACGAAGAGCTGCACGAAACCACCGCGGATGACCAGAAGGATCTGCAGTCCGCCGACGACACCGCTGCCGTCGAGGAAACCACCGAAGATGTCGTCGACAAGACTTCCGTTGACGAGGACCAGTCCGACGATGACGATCTCGATATTCCTATGGACCGTGTCGAAGCGGTGCTGAACGCCACCGTTGATAAGGATTCGCTGTCACCGCAGATGCAACGCATGATGAACCGTCAGGCGGAGAACACCCGCCGTGTGGAGGAAAGCATCAAGGGCACCAAGTCCAACCCGCGCTGGTTCGTGCCGCTGTTCTGCGCGCTGATGATCATCGGTCTGGTGTGGGCCGTGGTCTACTACCTGACCACCGATTATCCGATTCCGCACATCGGCGCTTGGAACCTGGCCATCGCGTTCGCAATCATCATGGTCGGTTTCATTATGACCATGTGGTGGCGCTGAGTCGGTTTTCTCCGTTTCGCCTATCCCATCGAAGCTTATGTAAGAGACGCCGGGTCCATTGCGATCCGGCGTCTCTTTTATCCGCTTCAACCACTTTACTTACCGCGTCTGCATCGCCCCGTTTCAGCTTTAGGAAAAGCGGTTTCCTGTCGAGTGGAAAGCCGCCGCTTACCCGCCGATTATCTGCTGATTTTCGCCGTCCGAATCAGCACGTGGTCGCCGCCTTGCATGGTGGTGCCGAACAGGTAGGCGTCGCCGCCGTCGGCGAGCTTGAGTTTCTTGCGCAATTGCGGCGCGGTGAGTGGGAAATTACGCACGGCGATGTTGGCACGGTCCAAGCCGGACAGCAATCGCTTCAACTCCTTCTTACCCATACCGCCGATCGTTTCAATCGCAAAACCGCGCCCCGGAAAACCATCGACCGGCTCGTCCGATACGAACAGGTGGCTGCTCGGGCCGATCTGCACCGCCCCGAATCGCGCTTCCACCACGTCGAAGCAGCCGGCCTTCATGATCGACGCGTTCGGCTCGTACAGGTAGCGCAGCTCGTGCGGCAGCGGCGCGTCCCCGATGCGCAGGCCGCGCGTATAGGCGGCCGCATCGTAGTCGAGCCGCTGATCGTCGTTCACGCAGTACACGTGCGGCGCACGCGTATCTGCCGCTGCGACATCGGACGTTATCCCGGCAGCCTTGCCGTCCAGCACCAGAAGCAGTTCCTTGCATTCGTTGCCGGTGGAGACGATGTGCACTTCGGCCACAGTGCCCGCGAAATCGTCGACCGCCTTGCGCCAGTCGAGCATCGGCGACAGTTTGATCATCACATATCGCGCCTTAGCCAGCAGCAGATCGCGCAGCGCCAGCACGTCGGGCGTGCAGTCCTCGATCGCGTAGGTGCGGGCGCCGTGCTCGTCGCGGCGAGCCGGGTCGATGTAGATCAGCTGCGCCGGCTCCATCGCACGTAGGTATTCGACGCCGTCGCCGCACACCACCTGTGCTTGCGTGAGGCCCAGCGCCGCCATATTGTGCGCGGCCAGCTCGCACAGGTGCGATTGGCGTTCCACGTACGTGGCGTGACCGAATCCGCGGGCGAGATATGAGAAATCGACGCCGAATCCGCCTGTCAGGTCCGTCATGGTCGCGTCGTTGGCCGTCTGTCCCGCCGATTGCGGCAGAGATCGCAACAGACGCCGGGCGATTTCGGCCTTGTATTGCGCTGTGAACTGCGATGAGCACTGTTCCATGGAAATATGCGCGGGATAGACGATATCCGCGCAGGCGGCCCATTGCGGCAGTTTGTTGCGGGCGATTTGCCAGCCCGCGATCTGGTCGAGCGCGGCCGGCAGGTCGAGGTCCGCCGTCCGTTTGGTTTTGAGCGCCAGGTCACGCACGTCTTCATTGCGATGCGCCTCGGCGAAGGCGCGCGTCACGTCGTTGAGCAGTGGTCCGTCACTCATGGTTCCTCTCCCCTTCTTCGCAAGTATCTGCCATGTCGCACGCACATCGTCGCACGCGTATCCTGCGTCCGTGGCGCATCGGTATTGCGTCCTTGTCGATTGCCTTCGTCATCTTATCTTTCCTGTGGATAACAAGTGGACAAATGTGGATGAATGTGGATAACGCCCATATTTTGTGCCTGAGTCAACGTCGCACCACGAAATATCGGCGGCGATTTTCCCCATTTTTGTGGGGTGTGGATATCGGTTATCCACAATTTTCACATAGGAAATTCCTTATGTTCCGCCATTTTGTGAATATCCTTGTGGATAATCCACCACGTTATCCCCGACTTACCCACAGGTTTGACCTCACTTATCCACAAAGTTATCCACGGATGTGGAAAACTACATGTGTGTAGTTCCCGCATTACTGGTACAGAAGTGACATATGCATCAGCGGATTGCCGGCGTTGCATCCCACGATGATCGCCACGACCACCACGAACACCGTGATGCCGTACACCGTGGTGCGCCACGTCAGGCTTTTGCCGCGGAACGCATGCAGGCCGGTGACCAGCAGCCACGCAAGCACGCCGCCGACGATGAATCCGCCGACATGCGCCTGCCATGCAATGCCCGGCGTGATCACCGGCATCAGGAAGTTGATCAGCATCCAAATCAGCATCGAACGAATATCGATGCCTATTCTCCTGTACACCACCAGAATCGCGGCGAACAGGCCGAACAGCGCGCCGGACGCGCCATATGCGGCGGTCATCCATCCCGACGGCGAGCACACGGCCCACACCATCAGTCCGGCGCCGCCGCCCAATCCGGACAGCAGGTACAGCGCAAGATACGGCCAATGCCCCATCATGCGTTCCAGCACGGGCCCCACGCACCACAAAGTAAGCATGTTGAACAGGATGTGCCACAGCGAGGTCGGCTGGTGCAGGAACATCGAGGTGATGAAGGTCCACGGGTGCCGGACGGCCGTGGCGGGCAGCAGCATGCCGGCGTTCACGAACGCGTTGCCGCCTTCGGGCCAGACGAGGAAGAGGACCGCTTCGATGGTCCACACCACGATGCAGATCGCCATGATGGCGGTGGTGATGACCGGGTCGCCGTTGCGCCACCGGTATCGCAGCGATCGGGCGGAGAACAGATCCTTGAACGATGGGGAATCGGGAAACAGACTGAATCGTTGGTATGCCATAGCTCAACACTACCGGCACATGCGGTATTTTCCGGCGCGTAAATCCACCCAATCGACACATTCCACGAATTAAGATAGGGAACAGAGCTGGCTTGAACGAGCAGGTCAGCCAGTGTTTGGAAACCTTGAAAGGAGCCGTCATGGAGAACAAGTCTTCTAACGGTTGGAAGTTCTTCGCACTGCTCTTCGGAGCTTTGCTTGCTGGCGTCGTCGGTCTGTACATCTACAAGCAGCAGAATCCCGACTATGACCCGTGGGAGGAACCGTGGGAGAACAGCTCCTCGCCGGTCGACCTGGGCCTGACCAAGGACGCCGAGCCGGAGGCCGACGCCACTGCCGCCGCTCCTGCCGCTGAGCCGGAAGCCGCCTGATTTCGCCTTTCCCGGCACACCTATGCCGCGTTGGGTTTGTTGCTTCGCCCTGTATCTTGCGATACAGGGTTTTTCTTTTGCTTTTGCGATTGCGATTGACTTGCGGCCTTCCGTCGTACTGTCGCTGTATTGCCACGTACGTCCGGCACGTACATTCGGGCACTACCGGCATACGCAATCGGACATGCGAAAAACATACGAAAAGGCCCTTGGAAAATCCCAAGGGCCTTCGTCGTCATCACTATCCGCCCATTGCGAAACGGACGGAACGGAAGCGATCATGCGTGTGTCGGCGATGCCGGCGACGTTTCATGACCGCTTCATAATCACTTGAGCGGACCGGTGTGCCAGATGCGCTCGAGGTAATCCTCGATGGAGCGGTCGGAGCTGAAGTAGCCGGAGTTGGCCACGTTGAGCACGGCCATGCGGCTCCACTTCATCGGATCGCGGTAGGTTTCCTCGATCTGGGCCTGGATGTCCATGTACGCGCGGAAGTCGGCGAGCG